>Ga0209347_1000408_pt1 | contig 113446 bp, 93 predicted proteins | sample AutmiccommuBRH23_FD_187382 | JGI IMG/M metagenome (GOLD analysis project Ga0209347, IMG submission 187382) | Deep subsurface microbial communities from Mt. Terri, Switzerland - Autotrophic microbial communities BRH/23 (SPAdes) (version 2) | ecosystem: Environmental > Aquatic > Deep subsurface >...
CACCGCCCGCCGTGATCACTTGGGAGCGTCTGGTGACCGCCCCATCTTGCGTAGTAGGATAGTTGGGCATGGATGCGTCTTCTTCAAACGATCAAGTGGCCCGTACAAGCCGGCAGGATGGCGGCGGCCCGTTCTGTGTCCTCTCCCTATCGGGGATAGAGAACGTGCGAGTTCCACGGGATAATCAACGGCTGCGGGCCATCCGACGGGAAGAGCGCTGCCCACTGCTGGGGATCGTAGGTGCGCTTGGCAAAGCAGGCATAGTGCGACGGCACCGCCGTCTTGAGCCCCAGCTTTTGGGCCAGCTTGACGCTGCCCTCAAAGAACGGGAACTCGCCTTCCGTCGGGTGGGTGGTCAAAAAGCCGATGTCCGGTTTGAGCGCCGCGATGGGAGCCAGCAGTTCGTCGTGCTCCGCCAGGGTATTGATAGGGTCGCCGGTGATATAGAGCTTGATCCCTTCCATCGCGATCACATAGCCCAGGTGGGCCACATTGGGCGGCTTGATCCCGGCAGCAGGGTCGCCTTCCGGCGGTTTGGAGTAAAAGGCATATACCTGGATGTCGCCCAGCGTCACCGACTCTCCCGCGGCGATGGTCGTCGTGTGCGCCTCGTCCACGTCCGTGTCGCGCAGGATCTGGGCGATGCTTTCTTGCGGGCCAACATATCGCGTCTCGGACCACGCCTGATGAATGCGGGCGATGGTCTCTGAACTGGTATGGTCGCTGTGGGCGTGGGTTAGCAGGACGTAATGCGTGGGCAATTCGGCTTCCACTACCGGCGGCTGGGGCCGGATGAACTTTTCCGGCGGGCGTTCGGTGGGGAAATAGGGGTCCACCAGGACAATCATCCCGTGGGAATCGCGCAGGGCGTAGGCATTCTGCTCGAACCAATGGATACCGACGTGCCCCGCGGGCACATTGAGGCTGGCAAACGGATGCATGGCTGTCTCCTTCGTGACCAGGGTTCAGGGTATTCGCGGGGAATTGTACCCGCGAACGCCTTCTCAGGGCAAGCGCATGCAAAAGCCCTGGCCTGACTGTCCAGTGGCAGCCAACCGGCCAGGGCTTGATCGTTGCGTGAGTAGTGCGCTCCTACGCGTCGGCGACGATCCGGTCCACGATGATCTGTCGGAATTCGGGCGATAGGCTGGAGAAGTAGGCGCTAAAGCCGGTGACCCGCACGATCAGGTCCGGGTATTTGCCGGGGTCCTGGTGGGCCTCGCGCACCTTGTCCGCGTCCATCACGTTCATGTTGATCTCGGTACCGCCCAGCTCAAAGTGGGTTTGCATCAGGCTCATCACCTTCTCCAGGCCGCCCTCGTCGCGAGAGATGCCGGGGTCGAACTCGATCTGCATGGGCGCCGGGTTGCCATAGCCCGACTGCACCTGGGCGATGGCTACAGCCATCGCGCTGGGCGCGCCGTCCTTGCGGAAGCCGGGATTCGGGTTGGCCCCGTGGGAGATGGGTGCGCCCGCCGGACGCCCGTTGGGCGTTGGCCCCACGCCTGCCCCCAGGCTAATCGTGGCAGCCCAAGAGAACAGGCCGGGGATCATGTTCAGGCCACCGGGCGTGGGCTTTTCCTTGACCAGGTGAGTAAAGAGCTGGCTGATACGCAAGGCATACTCGTCGGCCAGGGAGCCGCCGCTGCCATAGTGGGGCGTGCTCTTCATCATCAGCCGGGCCTGCTCCCCTTCCGGTCCCGCCCAGTTCGTCTCCAGGTAATGCCGCAATTGTCCCCAGGTCAGGCGTTGCTCCTGCTCGATGCGCTGTTCCATCGCGGCAAACGAGTCCGCCGTTGTCGCCAGCGCCGAGCCATCCACGCACATGTTGTAATACTCCACCCCAAAGTGGGAGGCGTCCAAACCCTTCTCGATGGGGCCGTGGCACAGCAGGTCCATCACCAGCTCGGGGTAAATCTTGTGCATGTGCTCGACCTGAAAGTCGATGGACTCGGCAGTGACCTCTATCGCGCGTCGCAGGTGCGACTCAAAGCGCTGCCAGGCGTCGGCCACGCTGGGAGCGTCGGACTCGGCAAACATCTCCTGCAGCGCCACCTCCAGGATGGCGGCAAAGTTGATCTTGACCAGGTCGTTGAGGGTATACTCCCGGCCAGGGATGGCGAACCAGTGGCAGCCGGAATAGGCCCGCTCGCGGGCCACCTCTACCGGATAGCCATTCTTGACGAATCCCTCGATGAGCGGGTCCATCCCCAGGAACTTGGGCATGGCGGCCTTGTCCTCGAACTGGATTTCCACTCCGCGCCGCAGCAGGCCGGGGTCCACCCCCTCGCCCACGCAGACGCCGATGTTGGCGGGTACGCCCAGCCGGTGCGCGGCTTCCAGGATCAGGTAGGAGACGGGATTGGTCACGTCCTTGCCGCTGGCATCCAGGCCGCCCACCTGGATATAGCCAGTCTCGCGCACCAGGTAGGAAGCGATGTGTAGAATGGCTTCTTCGTCTGTCAGGATGCCCGCCGCCATGTCGCGCTCATAGTAGGGCTTGAGCAGAGCGTCCAGGCGGCCCAGCGACCCGCTGCCGTTATACATGCGGGAGAAAATCTGGTACCACAAGATCCACTGGCAAGCCTCGCGGAAGGTGCTGGGGGGCGCGTCCACCAGCCGCTCGTTCATGTCGGCGATTTCCAGCAGGTTCTGGCGCAGTTGGGAATCTTGCTCCTCCTGGGCCATACGCCGGGCCGCCTCGACGTGGCGCCGAATCCAGTTCTGCACCCCCAACACGACGCTTTCCAGGCCATCGTAGAACTCGGAGGCTTCTGGGTGTTGGGGGCGATAGCGGTTGATCTTGTTCAGCAGGCCGTCCCAACCCAGGTCGAGGCCGATCTGCAAATCCTGGCAAAAGTGCTGGATGCCGCCGATGGCGCCCACGAGTTGGTACTTTTTCCGCTCCGGCTGGAGATGGGAGAAGTCATAGTCGGGGTTCCAGCCCACCTTGCGATAGGCGTAAAAGTTGACCATATACCCCCCGGCCAGGCTGGACATGGGGTCGAGATAGACGGGATGCACCTCCAGCAAGCGGCGGTAATTTTCGCCGCAGGCCTTGGGGCCGAAAAAGCCGCCGGAAGGATGGTTGCTCTCGATCTCTACCCCTTTGATACGCACCTCAACCACTTCGACGCCGGAACCACTGACCGATCGAACCACCTCGCGGTATTCTTCTGGGGGCAGAATCAGGCCCCAGTCGTCATAGTCCATCGAGCCGATGGTCTCTTGCTTCTCGCGGGTATAGGCCAGCTTGGTCTGGCGTAGCGCGTCCAGGCGTTCCTGACAGGTCCATTGCTGCGTGGCTGCTGCTGTAGCCATAGGTTGTCCTCCGGGCACAAATTCGGGTTGTGTTCTTCCGCTATCCTAACGATAGCGGGCCACCGTATCGAAATACGTGCGGATATTGTCCAGCGGGATATTGTGGGGCAGGTCGCCCATCGCCTTGATCAGGTGTCCCGCGCAGGGCTTGGCCTGTTCCACGGCGCGCTCGACCTCTCGGCGTATGTCGTCGGCATTGCCAAAAGTGAGCACTGCCGTGTCCACGTTCCCCACCAGGAAATGGTCGCGCCCGTAGCGGGCGGCGATGGCAGCCATGTCCATGTTGGGGTTGATCAAAAAGCCGTGGAACCCCAGGGCAGCCAGGTCGGGCAGTACGGGGGTATAGTCCCCATCGGACACAAAGCAGACGCGGATATCGGGATCGGCGAACAGCGGCTCCAGGAGCTTCTCATACAGGGGGAACAGCCGTTGGCGATACCAGCGGGGGTGAAAGACCATGCCGTGCTGCATGGCGATGTCGTCGTGAATCAACACCAGGGGCGGCTTGGTAGCGGCCCAGTCGGCCAGGTTGCGGCGCGAGACCTCGGCAAAGCCCTCCAGCACGCGCTGAAAGCGGTCCGGCTCGGCACCGGCCGCGGTGAGGAATAGCGGCCAGCCGAATACCATGATGCCCCACTGAAATAGCGTGGTGTAATAGATGCTGCTGATCAGCAACGAGTCGCCCACCTCGGCTTGCTGCTGCCGGACGTGCTCGGCGGACCGTTTGCCGACCTGATCAGAGACCATCTCCACGCGCGGCTCGTTGGCCAGCGGGTCGTAGCGCAGCACCTCTTCCACGTCGTGGAACAGATACTCCTCCCGCCAATAGCTGCCCGACAGGCCCCATTCGGTCATGCGGCCTCCGTGCCCCACCTCAACGCTGGAGGATTTGGCGAACGTGTCCCGCGCCAGACGGGGGTTGGGGATGCCCATGATCCAATCCACGTCCAGCGCCTTGTAGGTGTCGATGTATGCCTGATGCGGGTTCTCCCAGGGATCTCGCCCGGTCATGGCGGCCATTAACCCCGGATGATCCAGTGTCTCCTGCTCGCCGATGCCGTTAGCTGGCCGCAGGTGAATGATGTCCAGTGCGCGCTGATAGCTCATTGTCCTTTGCCCCCGAATCCGTTGTAATTGTGATGTGCGCGGCTGCTGCTTGGACCTGTAAGCGTAGGGTCCAGGCTCCGCGCGGGTTAGGTCTTTGCCTTCCTCCTAGCTTACCATATCCGGGTGCAGATGGGCAACAGCCATTCAGCCTATCACTCGCCTGATTTGGCCGCCTCCTCCTGCGCTGTGCGGATAAAGGCAAGGAAATTCTCCGGCGGGGTGTTGGTCAGGACGGCGTCGGCGGTGGAATGGATGTGCGCATAGCCCCGTACAGCGGCGACCATCTTGCGGGTGGCGTCGACTACTTCTTCCACTGTCCCGTCGCGCAGCAGAATCAAGCTGAGGTTACCCTTGGAGCAGATGCTACGGTCCAGGTGGCGGCGGGTCTCGGCCAGATCGGCGTTATCCCCTTCGGGCGGCGGGGAAACCGTCTCGATGACATCGGCCCCGAACAGGTTGAACCGGCCAGACAGGATAAACTGGCGGGTCAGGCCGCAGTTGTGGTACCAGAACAGCGAGCCGTGCGCGTGTGTCCAATCGGACAGGGCGCGCAGGTAGGGCAAATCCTGCACGTCGTAGAGCCGGGGGGAGGTAAACTCGAGCCCGGCGCTGGATTCGCTCATAAAGTCGATCCCCTCTTGCACGGCGATGTCGAACACGAACAGGGCCGCCTTGCAGATGGCGTCCATGCTGCGCTGATAGGCTTCGGGGTAATCGCTGTAGTGATAATGCGACATTTCCTGGCCGATCTGGTAGGCCAGCCAGGTTACATGCGGGTGGCCGATGACGATCACGCCCGCCTCGCCCACCCGCGCGCGCCACTGGCGGTAGTAGGCCCGAATCTCGGCTTCCCGGTCGCCGATTTCCTCGCAAACCTGAACCAGCATATCGTGGTCGGCCTCGGTCTGCACGGGAAAGCCTGAATCGTCGCCGCCCCAGGCGCTCCAGGCGCGTTGCACCCGCCGCACCCATTCCCCATCGCGGGTGGGAATGGTTCTCGTCAGCCACTCGTCGTCAGAGCGTGTTTTGTCTTCCCTCCAGGGAAAGATCACGCCGGGGCAGTCGGTCATGAACATCGGCTCGTAATCCAGCGCGCGGGCCAGGCAAATCTCGTCATCAATTCGGTCGCCGGTCACCGACAGCCCCAGGTAGCGCAACGTCTCCTCTAAAACGGGAGTGTGCGGCAAAAAGGGGGAAACCACGGGCCTGGCTCCCGGCACGCGGCGGACGTAATCCAGAAATCGTTGACGGGGGGAGATGGTCGTCATAGCTGCTCCTTGTGTTAGGATACCGCAGCGTCTAGCTGCCCTTGAGTCCAATGCCGTTCAAGCCCTGGACGAAATAGCGCTGCATGCCCAGGTACAGCAGGATGGGCGGCAGGCACATCAACGTGGCCTGCGCAAAGATGGCTGGATAGGGAGCCATCGCGACGCCCCCTCGCGTGGCCAGGCTGTAGATCAATCGTTGCATTGCCAGTGCGATGGGGATCAGGTCGGGATTGCCCGAGACCAGCAGGAACGGGTAGAAATAGTCGTTCCACACTCTGACGAACGTGATTACCGTCACGGCGGTCAGCGCGGGCTTATGCAGGGGGACATAGATGCGCAGGATGATTGCCAGCAGCCCGGCACCATCCACGGTGGCCGCCTCCTCATAGGCCGTGGGCAGGGCATCATAGCTCTGCTTGATCAGGAACAGGGCAAAAGCGTCCACCAGACCCAGGATGAACAAGGAGGGCCACTGGTCCACGAGACCATGCCCTCCCAGCCCGATCAGATTGTTCCCCCCAGCCAGGGGCCAGCGGGCCAACATCACATACGTTGGCAGCGAGATCAAGATGTCTGGCACCATCAGGCCGCTCAGGAAGAGCAGAAACAGCCCCCGCTTCCCCGGAAAGGTCAGCCGTGAAAAGACGTACCCGCCGAACAGCGATACGGCCAGGGCCAGGGTAATATACCACAGAACGCGCGCCAGGGTAATCCCCAGCGATTGCCACAGCCAGCCTTGCAGGATGGCTATATAGTGTTCCAGGCTAAAATGCGTCGGAATGGGCAGTACCTTCATCCGGCGGTACTGCTCCAGGGTGACAAAAGGCCCCAGGAACATGAACAGCAGCGGATACAGGATCAACAGGCTCGTCACGCACAGATACAGGTAGGCGGCCAGCCTTTTCAGTGGCATACGCCTGTGCATAGTGTGTTTCCCTGATGCCATGACCTCTGGCTGCTGCCCGACCAGTCCAGCCCCTTGCCGTTCAGCGTGTTACGCCCCCTTGAGGCCAATTCCCACCAGCCCCTGCACAAAGTAGCGTTGCAGGCCGAGATACACCAGCACCGGCGGCATGCACATCAGGGTGGCTGCTGCAAAAAGGGTGGGGAAGGGCGTCATGGCTACCCCTTCCTTGGTCGAGAAGCTGTAGATCAACCGCTGGACGGCCAGCGCAATGGGTGTCAACTCGACATTCCCCGCTACCAGCAGCATGGGGTAGAAATAGTCATTCCAGATACCCACAAAACTGATCACGGTCACAGCGGTCAACACCGGCTTGAGCATAGGCACATAGATGCGAAAGATGATGGTCAGCAGCCCGGCCCCGTCCATGATGGCTGCCTCTTCGTATTCGATGGGCAGCATGTCATAGTTCTGCTTCACCAGGAACAGGGCAAATATATCCACCATCCCCAGGATGAACAGCGATGGCCATTCGTTGACAAACCCGTGCCCGCCAACGCCCGTGATGCTGTTGCCGCCTGCCAGTGGCCAGCGGGCCAGCAGCATATAGGTGGGCAGGGAAATCAGGATACCGGGAATCATCAACCCGCTCAGGAAGAACATGAACAAGGCCTGCTTCCCTGGGAATTTCAACCGCGAGAAGACATAACCCCCGAACAGCGAGACACCCAATGTCAGCGTGAGATACCAGACGATGCGCTTTAGGGTGACTAACAGCGCTTTTTCCAGGCCACCTTCCAGCACGTTGCTGAACTCGATCAGGGACAAGTTGTTCGGGATGGGGATCACCTTTGTGCGGTGATACTGGTCGAGGGTGACAAAAGACCCCAGAACCATGAAGAAGAGTGGATATAGCAGAACGACGCAGGCCAGACACAGGTACGTGTAGGTGGCGACCTTGCCGATGGCGACGTTTCTTCTCATGGTCACTTTTCCCCCAGATAGTTCCGCCGATAGAAACGGAACTGGAAGCTAATGCCAATGGTCAGCACCACCAGCAGCAGGGCCGCTTCCGCCGTTCCCATCCCAACGCGCAGGTTACTGAAAGCGTCACGATACATGCTGAACACCAGGGTATTGGTCGAGTTCTGCGGCCCGCCGCCCGTCAGCACCAGGGGCGCTTCCCACATCTGGAGGCCGCCGATCAACCCCGTAACGGTGGCAAAGATGATGATGGGAGCCATCATCGGGATGGTGACATACCATAACAACTGCCTCCCATTGGCCCCGTCGATCTTGGCGGCTTCGTAGAGCGTGGGGTCAATGGATTGCAGGCCAGCCAGGAAAAAGGTGACCACCCAGCCGACGCCGCGCCAGGCTGTAAAGATAATCACCCAAATGGGCATCCAGAGGGTGTTGACGGACCACAGCACCGGCTTCTTCAGGCCAAAGACGGCCTGCAAGACGATGTTCACCACCCCCGATTCACTGGGGTGCAAGAAAATGGCCATCATCTGTGCCATTACCGCGCCCGAGATGATTACCGGCAAATACCAGATGGTTCGAAAGATGCCTCGGCCCGAAATTTGTTGATTGAGCACCAGGGCCGTGCCAAAGCCGACGATCAGGTTGATCGCCAGGACAGAGCTGCCGAGGACTAGCGTGTTTAGCATCACCCGCCGATAGTAGCCTTCGACGATCACTTCCTGGTAGTTGCGCAGCCCGACGAACGTTGGCGGCCATTGGATGATGTTCCACTCTGTAAAGCTCAAGACAAACAAAAAGATCAGGGGAAGCCACGTAAAGATAACGAAATAGATGACCATCGGTGTCAGGATGGTATAGGCCAGCAGAGTTTGGCGGTGATGATGACGCCAGGTAGCCAGCCGTTCCCGAATGCCTGGCTGGGGCTGGACGACTGCTTCCACCCTTTCCACGCTTGTGCTTAGATTGTTCATTTCATGCTCCATCTACGAGGGCTGCCGCGCGCTGGCCCCTTCGTCGTGGATCTGACGGTACGTTGGCAGGGGCCAGTGGCGCGGGACCGGTCCCGCGCCACTGGGTAGGTGCTCGTTACTTCATCAACTTTTCCACTTCGGTCTGCATGCCATCCAAGAGGATCTGGAGCGGCTCGTCGCTCAACAGGATCTTGGCAAAGACGTCGCTCCACAACGCCCAGATGCGGCTTGGGTTCTTCTTGAAGGGTGGCACCGGATGCAGTTCCTCGTTCAAGAGGATTTCGGCATGCACTGCCATTTCCTTCTCCAGCCCAGCGTAGCCGGGCTGCTGAACCAACGATGGGCTTTCCAGCACTCGCTTGACCGTGGGCATCACACTACCACGAATCTTGGCGATAAGCCACTGGGTGTCCGCCTCGGCCAGGAACTCGCACCACTTGGCGCCCATCTCCACATTCTTGGCTGCCTTGAGCGGGGAGAAGGTCAGGTTGCCCAGCACCACGTTGGAGCGCGTGCAGCCCTCGATGCACAGCGGCACGGGCGCATAGACCGTGTCCGCCTCCAGGCGTCGGGCGCTATAGCAGTCCCACGTAGCGGACACCTGATAGGCCGATTTGTTGTCCCACAGCGCACCGCCCACCTTTTCCTCGTGCTCGCTGAGTGAGGTACCGGGATCGGTGGTCTTGAACAGGTCGCGCAACATCTGATAGGCGGCAATGGCCTTGGGATCGTTGAACGATGCCTTGGTTCCGGCGTCGTCTCCCAGCAACCCGCCCGAGCGATTGATCCACGGCAGAGCGCGCAGCACAGCGCCGTAGGTGCGGGTAGGGGTGGGGCCGTAGACGGTGAACCCGAACCAGTTTTTCCCCTCTTCGCCCGCTTTAAAGATCTTCATCGACTGATCGAGGATTTCATCCCAGGTCTGCGGCACATAGTCCGGGTCCAACCCCGAATCGCCGACGACCTTGCGGTTGATCTCTAACGCAAACGAGCTGGTGAAGGCGGGTACGCCGTAGACCTTGCCATCCAGATAGGCCCCGGCGATGCACCCCCAGGCGAACTCGTCAGGATCGACGTTGATTTCGGCCAGGGCGCCCAGGGTGGCGAACTCGTGGACATACGCCTCGCCAATGGTCACCTCGGGCACGTTCCCGCCAGCGATGGCCGTCAGCAGGCCTGTGCGCAGCGGCTCGTCCCAGCCGTGGTCCTCGCACTTGACCTTGACGTTCGTATAGCGGTCTTCAAAGATCGTGAGCAACTCTCTGGCCCACAGGGCATCCGTGTTGTTGGGGTCTTGCTCCAGCTTGGTTTCGATATCGAAACCGCTTCCCCACCAAAGCACGATCTCCTGGCGTTCGGTGGCCTGGGCGGGCGCGGTGGCGATCTTTTCAACCACCACGGTTTCCTTGACGACCTTTTCCTTCTCGACGACCTTCTCGACCTCTACGGTTTCCTTGACAACCTTTTCAACCTCGACGGTCTCCTTGACGATCTTCTCGACGACTTGGGGTTGGCAAGCGGCTAACAGGGCTCCGGCGGAGCTTGCGGCAGCCAGGCGCAAAAATGCACGGCGTGGGAGTCTCTCGGACATGGTTTCTACCTCCTGATGGACAGTTCGTACACGATGACGATATTTCGACCCGAACTGACTGAGAGTTGAATGCGGCTACCCACCTCCTTCCTTTGGCTTTCGAGACGCTCTCACTCCTCGCTGATAAGACGATCCACGACCATCTGGCGAAACTCGGGCGAAAGCCTGCCGAAATAGGCGCTGAACCCGGTTACGCGCACCACCAGATCGGGGTATTTGGTGGGATCCTGGTTAGCTTCCCGGATCTTGTTCGCGTCCACCACGTTGATATTGATCATCGTTCCACCCAGGTCAAAATGGGTCTTGATGAGTTGCTCGATGAATTCCACGCCATGTTCTTCATGACCCAAACCGGGATCGAGTTCGATCTGCATGGGGGCCGTATTGCCATAGCCCGACTGCACCGAGGCCACCGCCACGGCCAGAGCGGTAGAGGCCCCGTCGTGACGAAATCCGGGGTAAGGGTTGGCTCCCTGGTTGATGGGGTCACCGGCGTGGCGGCCATCCGGCGTCGGGCCAAGGTCCTGACCATACTGGCGGGTCAGCGCCCAAGAGAACAGGCCGGGGATCAGGTTAAACCCCGCCGGGGTGGGCCTGGCCTTGACCGCCCCGGTAAAGGCCCGCGAGACGCGCACGGCCCACTCGTCTGCCCGCGATCCACCCGAACCATAGCGCGGCACGCTGCGCATCATCAAGCGGGTGCGCTCTCCCTCGGGTCCGGCCCAATCCGTGTCCAGGTAATGCAGCAACTCGGCCCAGGTCAGGCGTTGTTCCTGCTCCAGGCGTTGCTCCAGGGCGGCCAGGGAATCGGCGACAGTCGCCAGGCCGGTAGCGTCAATGCACATATTATAGTGATCCACGCCGCCGAATGGCGCGCCGTAAGAGGCATCCAGCCCGCGCTCGATGGGGCCGTAGCACAGGAGATCGAGCACCAATTCCGGGTTGACCTTGTGATTGTGTTTCAGGTGCAAGTCCAGGCCCTCGGCGGTCGCGTCGACGGCGATTTGCAGGTGAGTCTGGAATCGCTGCCATAGCTCGGCGACAGAGGGGGCAGTGTTCGCATCGGCCAGCATCTCGCGCAGGGCCACGTCCAAGACGAACCCCAGCCCGATCTTGACGCAATCATTGAGGGTATATTCACGCCCTGGCAAGCCGAACCAGTGGCAACCCGCATAGGCTCGCTGGCGGGCGAGGGACAGGGGGTAGCCGTTGCGGGCGAACCCTTTGATGCAGTTATCGATCCCCAGGAATTTGGGGATGCCGGTCTTGTCCTCGCACAGGATCTCCACCCCCCGGCGGAGGAGCGCCGGGCTTACCTCCTTGCCCACACAAACGGCGATGTTGGCGGGGATCTTGATCCGATGGGCCGCCTCCAGGATCAGGAAGGAGACGCGACTGGTCACATCCCGGCCCGTCTCGTCCGGGCCGCCCAGGTGGATATAAGGGGTTTCCCGCTCCAGGAAGCAGGCCAGGTGGAAAATGGCCTCCTCGTCGGTCAGGCGTCCGGCGGCCAGGTCGCGCTCATAGTAGGGGAGCAGCAGCACATCCAGCCGCCCCAGCGCGCCGTTGCTGTTGTACATCTTGGCAGCCAGTTGGAACCAGAGGATCCATTGCAGCGCCTCGCGGAAGGTCTGGGGCGGCTCGGAGATCAGGTGGTAGTTGATGTCGGCCATCTCGGCCAGATTCTGGCGCAGTTGGGGATCAGCCTCCGTCTGGGCCATCGCCTCGGCGGCCTGGGCGTTGTGCCGAATCCACGTTTGCATGCCCAACACCACCGATTCCAATCCGTCGTACAGATCGGCCCCTCGGGGAGCGTTTACCTGGCGGTAATGGCGAATCCTGTCCAGGATGCCCTGCCACCCCTGTTCCAGACCGATCTGCAGATCATGGCAAAAATGTTGTGCCCCGCCGATACCGGGACTGATCTGATATTTCCGTTGCTTCTCGTGGAGGTGGGAGTAATCAAAGAAATCGGGCCTGACGTGCGGATTGCGATACGCCAAAAAGTTGACCATCATCGCTCCCGCGAGAGAACTGACCGGGTCGATGTAGGGAGGGTGCATGCGCAGCAATTGGCCGAAATTCGCTCCCCAGGCCTGGGGACCGTAAAAGCCGCCGTCGGGCAGGTTGGTCTGGAGGGGCACTCCCTGGATGCGCACGGTGGTAATCTCTACCCCGGAGCCGCCCATGGTGCGCACCAACTCGCGCTGTGCAGGGGGTGGCAGGATGGTGGGAAAGTCATCCATATCCTGGGCGCCCTCGACAGCCTGCTTCTCCAGGGTGTGCCGCAGCTTGGTAGCTCGTAGGGCGTCGATGCGGTCTTGATAGCTCAAGCCGGTTACGCTGGTGGTTGGCATGCGCTTCCTCGCACGGGATGATGTCTCTCGGTTTTGCGACACTCGCAGATGATCGCGTATCTCTTGCCCGGTGGCAAGATCGGGATGCTGACAGAGAGGATATGCCTGCCGTGGCTCGCGACTTGAGAGCGCGAGCCTTTGTGCTATAATGGCGATACAGGCAATCAGAACAGGCGTATCTCGGTATTTGTCTCCATTATGACATCCGGAAGGTTGCTGTCGCAAGGGCCTTTTGGACCAATGTGTGACACTTTGTGACCAACGGGGGGTGGCATGGCTATCAGCCAGGAGGATTTCCGCCAACTGGTTGCCGACGCGTACGACCATTTGTACGATATGGCGTATCTGCGCGCTCACCCTCTGACCAGGTTAGTGGCCGTGGTCGGAGAGAACGCCGAAGAGAGCGCCTGGAAGCTACATCATCGGCTGCTCGATCAGATCAAATCCCTGGACCCCGGCAAGAGCGCTCCCACCGACTCTACCCCCTGGAGGCGCTATCGCCTGCTTTATCACCACTATATCGAGGGAGACAGCCCCCAGGAAGTGGCAGATGTGCTGGGTATCAGTCGTCGCCACTTTTACCGGGAGAAGGAACGAGCAATGGAGGCCATCGCCGACATGTGGTGGCCCAAAGCCAGCCAGGTGTTGACCCCTGTATCAACAAAGGATCAGGGATTGCCGCTGCCTGATCTCCAGAACCGATTAAGCTTGTTGCGCCAGGAGGCCGACCGGGCCGCGCAGGGGGAGGGGTACATCCAGCTTGCGCCGGTGTTGGCCCGGCTGCGCGATCTGTGCCAGGTGTTGGTACGGGAAAAGCAGACGGTGATCGATCTTGGCCTGACAGAGAACCTGCCCAGTGTGCACGTGGATGAGCAGATTTTGCTGCATATCCTGTTGGGGCTGGTGGAGCACAGTCTGCGGCAACCGGCTGCCATTCAGTTGACCATCAGCAGCGTGGTCATCGAATCCAGGGTGCGGCTGACGATGCAGATGGAACGAGACGGGGGAGACGCGACCCCGCAGGATAAAAACCGCATCGTGGCCCTGGAGGAATTGGCGACTACGCAGGGCATGACCCTGGAGTGGGAACGGGAGGGTCAGCGCCTCCGCTTCAACCTGACTATCCCTGCCCGCCCGCTGACCACGGTTCTGGTCGTAGACGATAACCCCGACATTCACCAGCTTTTTCAGCGTTATCTGGCCGGGTATGACTGCAAGCTCTTGACTGCTCGCGACGCGCAAACGGCTTTCCAGTTGGCCAGAGAGACCAAACCGGATGTGATGACCATTGACTTGATGATGCCGGAGCAAGACGGGCTGACACTGTTGAGCAGGGTACGGAACCACCCGGAAACTCTGCAAATTCCCGTCATTATCTGCTCCGTGCTGGAAGAGCGCATGTTGGCCCTTTCGTTAGGGGCCGATTATTTCCTGGTCAAGCCCATCACTCAGGAAGATTTGCTCGCCGCTTTGCGTGGCCTCGAATTGATCGCCTCGTAGCCCGACGAGCCGCTGGATACAGTCGAATAGCGAGGCTGTCTCAAGCCCCCCTGCCTTGGCCGTAACCAACAAACAACTGGTCGGCCCTCGCCTCTCCTCATCTTCCGTTTCCGTCTGACCTGTTACAATGATGACAGGGATAGCGGCCAGGGCAGGCTGTTGCCCCATGAGGGCCAGCAGTTCCATCCCATCCACTTCCGGCAAGCCCAGGTCTAGGAAGATCAGGTCCGGCGATCGGGTGGCCGCCAGGTCCAGCGCCTCCTGTGCCGAGTAGGCGCGCAGAGCCCGGTACACCAGCGGCGGGATATTGAGCAGGCGGGTGATGAGCCGCACGAAATCGTGGTCGTCATCCACGACCAGGATGGTGCCTACTGTCGAGCCAAACTGGCGCAACACCTGTTGCAAGTCCTGGTTGGCAACAGGTTTAACAAGATAGCCTTTCACGTTGGGCGCCAGGCTCCCCCGCGCGTCCTGAGGCAGGTCGCAGGCCAGCACCGGCACGTTATCCGTTTCCAACGATGCCACTGTCTGCTCCAGGCTTGCCGAGTCGGTCAAAGTGGCGTTGTCGATCAGTATCCATTGGGGCTTGTAATCCGCCACAAGCTGGTTGGCATGCGCCACATCACGGGCCATCACTACCTGATGGCCGACAAGGTAGCGTTGCAACAGGCGCAAGCCACGTCTGCTGTGCGAGAGCGCCAGGACCACATCCTTGCTCCGATAGTAGCTGCTCTGCGCCGATTCCAAGAAGCGGATAGAAGCCGAACGCGAGTCGGTGGGCAGGGAGAAGGTAAAGGTGCTGCCGCTGCCTACCTGGCTTTCGACGTGCATCTCCCCCCCGTGTAGCTCCACAAATGCCTTGCTGATTGCCAGGCCAAGGCCCGTGCCCCCCCGACGGCGGGTCAGGCTATCGTCGAGCTGATGGAACTCTTTGAAGAGCAACGGGAGGTCTTTATCCGGGATACCGATGCCCGTGTCTTGAACTCCAAAGGTAAGCCTGCTATCTTGCTGCGCGATCCATATCCGGATACTTCCCCGGTCGGTGAAGCGAGCGGCGTTATTTAGCAAATTGATCAGCACCTGGCTGATGCGCATCCGATCCACAGTGATAGAGGGCAGGTTAGGAGGGATGTCTACCTGTAGCTCCAATCCCTTGGACTCGATCAGGCCTCGCACGGTGTCCACGGTTTCATGAATCAACCCGGCGGGCTGCACTATCTCGGGGTTGAACGCCATCTGGGCAGTATGAATCTCGGAAAGGTCCAGCACGTCGTTGACCAGCCGTTGCAGTTGCAGTGCGTTGCGATAGATGATATTCAGGTCTCGCAGGCATTGCGGGGAAAAGCGGGTATCATAGAGTTCCGGGTGTTCAAACAGCAGCCCGGCGAACCCCACGATCAGATTGAGCGGCGTGCGCAGTTCGTGGCTGATATTGGCGGCAAAACGGGCCTTGATCCTCTCCGCCTCTTTAGCCGCGTTCAGGGCAAGGCGCAACTGATGGTTCAGACGCTCGATGCGGTAAGAGGACTCGTCCAGCGCCTTGAGTGCTCGCGCCAGGTTGCCCCGGCGCTCGCGCGCCTCCCTGGCCGATTCCCACGCCCGCAGGTTACTCTCCGAGGCCCAGCGCAGGGCGAACTGGAGGTTGCGCGCGTTCAACCAGGCGGCCAGGGTAGCGCCGACCACGGCTATTACTGGGCCAACAAACTGAGGGGAAAGCAGGCCGAGCCGCATGTGCGTGATCCCCAGCAAGTACAAGAGGCCGGTGGCAATCAGCGCAAACAATACCGTACAGACGGGGCTGAGGATGGTGCTCATCAGGAGCACCGAGATGGCAAAGGCGTAGGCGGCTGGCCCCCACCCGATGCCCAGGATCAGCAGCGTGCTGGCGGCCAGCACAAAGCACACGAACAGGATAGAGGACTCGACGGGGAATCGGTCCTGCAGAGGCCAGGCAAGCGCTACTCCTGCGCCGAGCATTAGTGCGCCCCACCACGGCTCGACGGCGTTGGCCGCACCCGCGCTGCTGATAGGTATGGCGAGAATCCATACAGCCATGATAGCAGCCGCCAGCACATACAAGGTCTCGCGGGAAAAGCTCTGGATGTAGGCCAGGTCACGCTGGATGCTGTCGGCTCTCGTAGGTCGTGGAGTCATGCGTACCCCCCGTTGCCGCCCTGGCAGATTGGCAGACTATCCTGTTAGATGATAGGTTGGATGGCGCTCAAGCCGGTTTCCGTGGGACCGGCCTGAGCGTTGGTGACCTGTTCTTGATGGCGCTTATGCCAGGCTGCCCGTGCGCCACTGCTGCAGAACGTCGCGCACCTGGGCCACCTGGACGGCTACCTGGCTGTATTCGTTTTGGGCAGTGTGATATTCGATGCCCCAATAGCCCTGGTAGTTGGCATCGCGCAACTGCCGCATCTTTTCGACCAGTGGGCCTGCGGTGATGGCCCAGGAGAGATGGGTGTGCATGGCCCACGAGGCGGCCTGCGCGTCGGCCTGATCGGGGTCGTCCGCCTGCCAGTTGCCAAAGTGTAGCAGCAGGCCAAAGGCCGGGCTGTCCACCGCCTCGATGAGGCGTCGCATGTTGGCCGGAATCCGCTCCGGTCCCCAATGGTTCTCCGGCCCCACTTTGTAGCCGTGGTCATAGGCCCGCTGGGCGTATTCCTTGTAACGGCGCACGATCCAATCGAATTGCTCGGCGCTGAAATCGGGGTCGCGGCTGCCCGCGTCAATGCGGATGGTGCGCGCGCCCAGGATTTCGGCGGCCCGCAGGTGGGCCAACGCGTTCTGGTAGTTCCGCTCGCGCGCGTCGGGGTCGTTCTCCCAGATGTGGGCCTGGTCTACGCACAGGTTCGCCAGGGTCAACTCTCGCTCGTCCAGGGCGTCCTTCACCTTTTGCAAATAATCCTCGTCGGTGGTGGGCAGCATCCCGTTCCAGATGTCTGCCGACTGGAGACCATAGCGATATTTGCAGCTCTCCAGATACCCAAAGACGTCCATCTTGCCTTCTCTGACGAGGCCGTGAAACGCGTACGAGGCGATAGAGATGCGCATGTGTTCCCCCTTCTGATGGTCATGGGTGGTGTCTGTGAGACGAACGCCTGTCGGCTATGGCGGGATTATGCGGCAAAACCAGGGTCTTGCCAACCTCCAGCGTGACCGTCCGGGGGAGAGTGAACCACGGAATACAGAAAACACGGAAGGACGTACTGCCGGACCGCCGCCGTCCTTCGCGGCTCGTAGCCGCGCTTTCCATAGCGCGCTCGGCTGGGGGGAGGATGGCGCGGGTACATTTCGCCAGGGGGCGGGTGTTGCCCGCCCCCTGCACACATGGCTATGGTCAGACCTTGGGTGTGGTGGGCTGCCGCTTGGAACGCCGCCGGATCAGGCGAACGATCAGCCAGATCAACGCGGCGGGTATGAGGAAGATGGGCGAAAGAATCAGCAGGTAGATGACCACATCTGCCAACACCCTGACGACGTTCACCAGTGCCCGCAGGGCACGGCTGCCCGTGACCAGGGGGTTCCAACGAACTTGTTCGATCACCGTGGCGGGCGCGGCCTTGGGGCGTAGCTCCACATAGATGGTAGCCAGGTCGGTCATCCGCTCCAGGTATTGCTGCCGTCCCTTGGTGGACTCGATCTGTCCGCGAATAGCGGTCAGTTCGCGGTGAATCTGCAGGATTTCCTCTGCCTTGCCCCGATTCTCGCGCACCTCGGTCAGCAGGGCCAGCAGTTCCGTCTCGGTGGCCTCCAGGTTACGCAGGCGGGCCGCCAGGTCCGTGTACTCCTCGGTAACATCCTCGCCAGAGCTATTCTCGCTCTCCACCTTGATAGCCAGCTCGCGGATGCGGTCCAATGCCCCGGATAGCGAACCAGCGGGCACGCGCAGCGTGAGCGAGGCATAGGGCTGTTCGCCGGAATACCACCGGCGCGATTCGGAAATGTACCCCTGGTAGCTGGTGGTGAGGGCTTGCAGGTCCGCCACGGCCTGGTCCGTGTCTTCCACCAGCAGGGTCATGTTCACCGTGCTGATGATCATCCGCTCGCCCATCGCCTCGGTCGAGTCCGCAGAATAATTGTAGGATGCCCCGTCTGCTTCTGCGGCGGGCTCGGCGGGTGCGGCCTGTTTCTCGGGGGCCGATGACTCGGTGCTCTGCTCCTGCGGGGCAGCCATCTTGGCGGCGCAGCCGCTAACAAGCGCGACGACCAGTAACAGGATAACGACCAACGGGAAACGCTGTTTCATAGTAACCTCCTTGGTGAAGTGTAATGCGCGTTATCTATAGGACGTATTGTGGTGCACGGGTGTTCCGGTGCCGCTGGCAGCAACCGCTACCAGCCCACCTCCAGGCGGGAGCTATTGCGGCGGGGCAGGTCGGCCGCGCGCATTTTGGCCTGGGTCGCGGCGATGTCATAGGCCACGCGGCGATGCTCGATGATCGATTCTTCCGTATCTAGCAGCAGGTAGGCGGCGCGCGGGTCACCATCGCGGGGTTGGCCGACGCTTCCTGGATTGATGATATAGCGCGCGTCGTCCAGCCGCACGCGCTGGGCTTCGGGCAGATAGATGGCCTGGCATTCCATGTCCTCGGCCACTTGGCGGAACAGGATGGGCACGTGGGTATGCCCTACCAGGCAGATAGCCGTATCGAAATGGGCGAAATTGGCGCCTGCCACGTTGGAAGAGATCAGGTATTCCCAAATGGGGTAGCGGGGGCTGCCGTGCGCCAGGGTGCAATCGCCCTCCACGCGCTTCTCCGGCAGGGCTTGCAGATAGGCCAGCGATTCGGGCGTGAGTTGCTCGCGGTTCCACAGGTTCGCTATGCGGGCGTCCACGTTGAAATCGGCCAGGTCCAGCTTGCCCAGCACGCCCCAGTCGTGGTTGCCAGCGATGGCGACGTGAGGGCGGGACTGGAGCATCTGGATGCACTCGTTTGGCTCCGGGCCATACCCCACGATGTCGCCCAGCGACCAGGTGATATCCACCTCGCCCGCGTCGTCCAGGACTGCCTGGAGGGCGGCCAGGTTCGAGTGGATATCGGATAACACCAACACACGCATACTGCACATCCCCCCATCGGTTTTCGGCAGTTTACCACAGGAGCGTCTGCATCGCCAATCGTCTCGCACAACTTGCGACTACAGCCTGGACCGAGCGGCACATGTCGCCAAGGGTGCCGGCGCTCCGTTTGAGCCACGCTTTGACCGCCCACGCTCCCGGCACTAGAATGCACCGGCGTGTACGAGTACTGCTCGCATCCATAAAGGAGGGCAGGATGCCAGCCCTGGTCACTGTCGGAGAAGCCCTGGTTGAGATCATGCGCAGCGAGCGAGATCGCCCGCTGGATGCCCCTGCTGGGTTCGTGGGGCCTTTTCCCAGCGGAGCGCCCGCCATCTTTGCCGACGCGGCGGCCCGGCTGGGCGCGGCGGTGGGGTTTGTGGGCACCGTGGGGAACGACGCCTTTGGAGATTGCGTGCTCCACCGCCTGCAAGCGGACGGCATGGACTGCACGGCCATCCGGCGCACGCCGGACCGGCTGACGGGCATCGCCTTTGTGGCCTATCGCTCCGACGGCAGCCGCTCCTTCCTCTTTCACCTGCCCCAATCTGCGGCGGCATTCGTCGAGCGCGCGCAAATCCCCGAGGGCTATCTGGCCGATACCCGCGCCCTGCACGTGATGGGTTCTTCTCTGACCCTGAGCGACAGTATGCGGGAAACGATCTATGCCCTGGCGCGGGACGTACATGCCAGGGGCGGCAGGGTCAGCCTGGACCCCAACTTGCGCCCGGAGCTAATGCCCCTGGAACGGCTGCGGGCCATTTGCGCGCCCATCCTGGAAGTGGCAGACATCGTGCTGCCCAGCGGCCCCGAACTGACCACCCTGACCGGCACGGCCACGCCAGAAGAAGGGGCGCGCCAGCTTCTGGGGCGGGGGGTGCGCCTGGTGGCCCTGAAACAAGGGGAAGTCGGCTCTACGTTGTATACTCAGGAGGAGGCGCTATCTGTCCCGGCCTATCGCGTGGAGGAAGTGGACCCCACCGGCGCGGGGGATTGCTACGATGCGGCACTGCTGGTGGGCCTGGATGAAGGCTGGCCGCTGGAAAAAGCGGGGCTGTTTGCCAACGCGGTGGGCGCGCTGGCCACCACGCGCATGGGGCCTATGGAGGGCACCTTCCGGCGGGAAGAGGTGTACGCCTTTATGCGGTCTCAGGGGCGGCCGTTGCCGTAACTCCATTGGCCTGTAGCCACATGCGCTCGGCCGGAAGGGGGAAACTATTAACCATAAAAGGCACGAAATAGCACGAAAGGTTCGCGTCAGTGAGGTACGGGCCTGCGCGGCACGATGCCGCGGCTACGAATCCCGAGATGGCGATGATCTAGGGTGGCTATTTTATGCCTTTCGGAGTGAATTCTTCTGTGTTTTCCGTGTATTCTGTGGTCTAGTTCTGGTGCTCGGCCTCGATCAACTCGACGACCAGGCGCGCGCCCTGTTCGACTACCGTCCCACAGCGCCGCTCTGCTTCGGGCAGCGAGTCGCGGATGGGGTTGCAGTGGGTGTGGCCCACCTCCGCCTGAAAACGATCGCGCAACAGACGCACCAGAGCGCGCAACGGCTCGTCGCCTTCCGTGGGTAGGGTGCGGCCCATCAGTGCCCCCAGGATGAACACTCCACCGCTCAAAGCCCCGCAAATCTCCTCGCGGCAGCCGCCAACCCCGCCCCCGAAGGGCGTGCTGACCCGCAGCAGCAGGTCCGGGGTTTTACCCAGATAATGATCGCCGACGGCGATCACCACAGCCTCGGATCAATGATAGCCCCCCTGAAAAGCCTGTCGGGCGCGTGCGGCAATGGTTGCGGCGAGTTGATCGGACATGCATTCTCTCCTCAGATGGTTGTATGAATGACTTGACCTGCGCCTGCCGCCGAGCGGCAGACGAAAATCTGGGCTTCCAGCCCCGTCTCTTGGGTATAGCCTGCGCCAACCTGCTCGGCGAATCTGGCCGTATCCTCCTGGCGCACCAGGGCCACGATGCAGCCTCCCCAGCCCGCGCCGGTCAGCCGGGCGCCCACCGTACCGGGCACCGCATTCGCCAGCCGGACCAGCGCCTCGATCTCGGGCGTGCTGATCTCGTAATCGTCTCGCGCGCTGGCGTGGGCCTCGTGCAGCAGGCGGCCAAACGTCTGGGCGTCGCCTCGTTCCAGCGCGGCCACGCTCTCCAGCACCCGGTTGTTTTCGGTAATCACATGGCGGCAGCGGCGACGCACATAGAATGTGTCGGTCTGCGCTCCCACCCCGCTATCCAACAGCGTATCCGGGTCGATCCCCCTAGCGCGTAGCTCAGTGGTGTGGATCACCTCCGGCAGCAGCGGCTCCAGCTCGGTCCACGGCAGGTGATTGACATCCCGCAGGTGGGTGATGCCGGGGTAGTGCGCCTGCAACAGGCGCACGCCGATGCGCCCTTCTAACACGCGCCGGTTGAAATGCGGCCCGGTGTTGCGGTGGCGCACCTGGCTATCGGCCACCACGACGGCATATCCCGCGGGCAAGGGCACCTGACGGAAGGGGTAATGCCGCGCGCCCGCCGGGTCATCGGCAGTTGGGCGGCAGTCCAGGAACAGGGCGTGGCCGGGCTGGCCCAGGATAGAGATGAACTGGTCCATGATGCCGCCGCGTGTCCCGACGTACCACTCGGCCCGCCCGCAGGCATCGGCCAGGGCTTCCCCTTGCAGGCCGAGGCCGTTGATGGCCACCAGAGTCACGGCCATCGCCACGGTGAGGGCCGAGGAGGAGGACAGGCCCGCGCCGCGGGGCACGCCGTACGGCGGCGCGCTGTCTACCAGGGCGTCGAACCCGCGCAGGCCAGGGCCTTGCTCCTGCTCCAGCAATTGCGCGGCCCCCTGGGCATAGTTGGCCCAATCGCCAATGGGGCGCAGAAGGATGTCGTTCGAGATGGTAAAACCGCGCGGAGTGAAGGTGGGTTCCACGTTCGCCAGGCGCACCTGCTGGTCGGGCCGCGGGCGGGCAAACACGAGCACGTCCTTGTCCAGGGCCACCGGCAGCACATAGCCGTGATTATAGTCCGTGTGCTCGCCGATCAGGTTCACGCGGCCTGGCGCACGCAAGATCACGACATCGCCCGGCCCGTAGGTTGCGCGAAAGGCGGCCAACCCTCGTGCATAGCGGGCCATCAGTTCGGCCAATACCCCGCTGCTGGCCCCATAGAGTCGCTGTATCGTGGTGACTAGCTCAGATGTATCCACAGGCTGCCCCCAGGCTGATGATCTGGCTGGTGTAACGCGAACACCGTGCTTATTTGAAGGTAGACAGGGCGTATACCTCATTCGTGTCCGGCGCATATACGACAATTTGGTCCACCGTGCCAGGACCCGCGGAGGAGGGGATGACCATATAGAGCAATTCGTTCTCGTAGGTACGCTCTTCCAGCTCGGTCAGGATGGCGACCGGGTTTTCCCAGTCCTCGCCCTTGACCAGGCGGATATCGAGCCGTCCCCCTTTGCCATCGTAATGGAAGCCTTGTATAATCAGCGTTTGCAGGCCAGCAACGATGGCCTTACCCGTAACTTGGTGTACGCCGGATAGGTGCGCCACATTACCCACTTGCGTAAAGGTCTTTTCCGGGGCAACCTCGCCAGCCGTTGGGAAGGGAGTGGGCTCCGGAGTTAAAGTGGCCGTAGGTGGCAGAGTTGGTTCCGGTGTAGAGGCGGGAGCCGACGTGTCCGTCGGCGCGGCAGCGGGCGTATCCACGCCACTGACCATCGTGGATGTGCAAGCAGTCAGGGTAATGAGCAACAGGACAGTGGCTATGACGGTGAGGCTTTTTATCATCAGAAAACAGGCTCCATCTTCTAGCTTCAGTCAATGGTGGTTATTATAGTCATCTGTTGCATAAGAGCCAAGAGTGCGGCACAAGCCCGGCAGATAGAGGGTTGCAGGTAGTATGCCCAGCGGTGTGCGAAACACTATTCCATTACAGATTGAGGGCACCACATGGAAAACGATGAAATTCTGGTAAGTATGGTCATCCCGGCCTATAACGAAGAAGAGGCCATGGGACGGGTTCTGGACGATATCATTGCCGTCATGGAGCCTCTAGGGGTAGGGTATGAGCTGATTGTGGTAGATGACGGCTCGACGGATGGCACGGTAGCCTGTTGTCAGGCTTATCCCAATGTGAAGGTCCTCGTCCACGGCCAGAACCGGGGCACGGGAGCGGCCCGCACTACCGGCGTGCGCGCGGCCAAGGGGCGCTACATCGTGATGACGGATGCAGATGGAACCTACCCCGCCGAGGCCATCCCGCAAATGATCGCCGAGTTGGAAAAGTGCGACATGGTGATCGGCTCGCGCAAGCAAGAGATGGGGACTGTCAAGTTCCTACGCTCTTTGGCCAAGAACTTTATCCGGTTGTTGGCTTCCTATCTGACCCGCACGCGCATCCCCGACCTGAACTCGGGCATGCGGGCCATGAAGCGCGACATCGTATTAAAGTTTCTGCCCATTCTGCCCAGCACCCACTCCTGGGTCAGCACCATCACCATGGCCATGCTCAGCAGCGGATACAACGTGCACTGGCTCCCCATTGCCTATTACAAGCGCATCGGCCACTCGACTTTTCACCCCGTGAACGATACCTATAACTACCTGTCGCTGGTGGTGCGCACCATTACCTATTTCGACCCCCTGCGTATCTTTTTGCCGCTCAGCCTGGGTCTGTTCACCGTCGGCTTGGGTAAGATGATCTATGACATCTTTGCCTACAACTTTCACCTGGCCCCGACCACCGTGGTCGTGCTGCTATCGGCCTTCCAGGTAGGGGCTATTGGGCTGCTGGCCGACCTGATCGTGCGCAGGAGCAAGTTGTGAAGCTCTGCATGCTGACGTCCTCCTATCCGCGCCACGCGGGGGATGGGGCCGGTTCCTTCGTGGCTTCGCTGGCGCGGGCGCTGGTATCGCTCGGCCACGAGGTGCACGTGATCGCCCCGTATGACCCCGCTGTGGCCCCGATGGATCAAGGAGGCGTCTGCGTGCATCGCTTTCGCTACGCGCCCACGCGCAACCTGCACCTGGCCGGACATGGCCGGGCGTTGCAGGCTGACCGCCAGATGAAGGCCATCGTCCCGCTGCTGATGCCCGCTTTTGTCATATCAGCCACTGGCCGCGCGCTGGCCCTGCACCGCCAGGAGCATTTCGATTGCCTGCACGCCCATTGGGCGGTCCCCGGCGCGGCCATTGGCGGATTGGTGGCCCGCCTGACCAAGCTGCCACTGGTGGTCAGTCTACACGGCTCGGATGTGTACGTGGTAGAGCGCAACGGCCTGTATGCGGCCGCGGCCCGGTCGGGGTTCCGGCGGGCCGCTCGCGTGGCGGCGTGTAGCGCCGATCTGCAACAGCGCACCCTGGCCGTCGGCTTGGCGACGACCAGGTCGGCGGTCATTCCATACGGAGTAGATCTGGCTCCCTATGCCGCAGGGAACGGGCAGCGCATGCGGGCGACGCTGGGGATTCCCGACACGGCGCTGGTAATCGGCGCGCTGGGGCGGCTGGTGCACAAGAAGGGCTTTGTTGGACTGATTGCCGCCATGCCCGATGTCATCCGGCAGGTGCCCAACGCGTGCGCGGTAATCGGCGGGGAGGGCGACCTGGCCGATGCGTTGCAGTCGCAGGCTCGCGAGCTGGGGCTGGGCGAACGGGTGCGCTTTGCAGGGCCTATAGATTGGCGCGCTACGCCCGACTTTTACAGCATGTGCGACTGCTTTACCGTGCCTTCGGTGATAGATGCGGGCGGAAACGTGGACGGGCTGCCCAACGTGCTGCTGGAGGCGATGGCTAGCGGTTGCCCTATCGTGGCCAGCCGGGTGGGTGGCATCCCCGACGTGTTGACTGATGAGGTACACGGCCTGCTGGTGCCCCCCGGCGATGTGCAAGCCCTCAGTGCGGCGCTGGCGCGGTTGGCAAGCGATATCGCCGGACGGCGACGGCTGGGAGAGGCGGCCCGGCAGTTGGTGGCTGCGCAATATACCTGGGAGAGCATCGCCCGACAGTACGAGCAGACCTATCGGGCGGCTATTGCCGGACGTCAGGAGCAGAGTTGATGGACGGTCAACGTAGCACGATTCCCGCCGAGGAATACGACACGACCTATTTCTTGCACGAGTGCGAGGGATATGAGGAATACCTGCGCAGCGGCGGGACCGAATTGCCCCATCGCCTGCTGGCGGCGCTCTCGCTGATGGGGAATCTGGACGGCGTGCGCTTGCTGGACGTGGGGTGCGGGCGAGGGGAGCTATTGCGCTACGCCGCGGAGCACGGGGCTATTCCCACCGGGCTGGACTATTCGATGGACGCGCTCAAGCTGGCTGTTCCCATCCTGGACGGCACGAACGCCTCCCTGTTGCGGGCCAACGTGCGGCAGTTGCCCTTTGCCGATGGGACCTTTGATTTGATGGTGGCCCTGGACCTGGTGGAGCACCTGCATCCGCACGAACTGGATGCTATGTTGCGGGAGGCTTATCGGCTGCTGGCTCCCGGCGGGCGACTGATCGTGCATACCATGCCGAATCTGTGGTACTACCGTTACGGCTATCCCCTGTACCGGGCGGTTCAGCGCCTGCGGGGCGTGCGGCTGCCTCGCGACCCGCACGAGCGTTCCCGGCGGGTGCACGTCAATGTGCAGAGCGTGACGATGCTGTCCAGCAGCCTGCGTCGGGCCGGGTTTCGGGCCAGGGTGTGGCTCCAGGATACGCAGGAGTACAAGCAGGAGAGCAGCCGGGTGATACGCGGGGCTTACCGCTTTCTGGCCTCGGTGTATCCGCTGCGCTGGGTGTTCTGCAATGACCTGTTCGCTGTGGCAACCAGGGAATCGTGACAATCCCCAGCACATAGCAAAGGACGACGATGGCTAGCTTGTGGAAACGCAACAGGCAACTTGTCGCGTGACCTGCTGAGGAGTGGAGATGGGGACAATTGCGCTAGATGCGGTAGGGATCGGAGAAACGGGTGGCGGTCGGTCGGCTACCGTCAACTTGATGCGCGAACTGTTGCGTCAGGATACGACAAACGCCTACCTGCTGCTCGTGGATCGGCCCGAGCCGGAACTGCTGGCGACGGGTAACCACGTTCGCCAAGTATTGCTACCCGTCCACCACCGCATGTTTTGCCGTGGTTGGGCACAGATCGCCTGGCCCATTACGTTGCGCCGTCAGCGCGTGGACCTGGTGCATCACACCAAAAACCTGACTACGCTGGGCCTGCCAGGGCGCAAGGTCGTTACCATTTACGATATGACCATTCTGTTGCACCCGGATATCTACCCCGCCTCGGATGTGTACTACTGGCGGCACCTGCAACCCCATCTGCTGAGGGGGGTAGATCGGGTGGTGGCTATCTCCCAGCAGACGGCCCGCGACCTCGTCGAGTTCTACCATCTACCGACAGACAAGATTCGGGTGATCTACCCGGCCTATAATGCGCGCTTTTGCCCGCTGCCAGAGGAGGAATCGACCAAGCTGCGGGCGCGCTATACGGGGGGAGCCCGCTTTATCCTGCATGTGGGTAGCATCTCTCGCAAGAAGAACCTGCTGACCCTGTTGCGGGCATACGAAAAGCTCTGTGTTTGGGGCTATGAAGGCTGCCTGGTTCTGGCGGGCCGCCAATATTCCAAGGGGTATGATCAGGCTTTTCACGCGCACCTTGCCCGCTCACCCTATCGCTCGCGGGTGATATTGACTGGCAGCGTGCCCGATGAGGATTTGCCTGCGCTCTACAATGCCGCGGATTTGATGGTTTTCCCCTCGTTGCACGAGGGTTTTGGCCTGGTGCCTGTGGAAGCGATGGCGTGTGGGACGCCGTTGATTACTTCGGGCGCAGGGGCCCTGTCAGAGGTGGTAGGCGATGGGGGGCTGATCATCGAGGACATTCAGGATGCTGAAGCGATTGCCCGCGCAGCGGATGGCCTCCTGACCGACAAGAGCAAATGTGCCGACCAGGTTGCCCGCGGATTGAACCGGGCTGCCTGTTACACGGCGAACCAAGCTGTGGCCCAGACGCTAGCCCTATACCGGGAGCTACTGGCCTAAGGCAACGGGGGTCGTGGCCTCGAACTGTTCTGAGGACTGGATATGATCTCATGGCTTGCTCGCTCCGTGCAATCTGGGCTAAACCTTCTCCGTAATCGACCGCCGTGGTTGCGCACAGTTACCAGGGTGCTGAGCATCCTGCTAATCGCTGGCGCAGTGTACTATCTGATCCGAACGGTCAGGTTGGGTGTTGAGCAGGTAGATTGGCGCTCCCTGGAACTATCTCCCGGCCCGGTGGTGATGTCACTCTTATTGACGACAGCCAGTTCCGTTATTGGCAGTTGGACCTGGCAACTGGTGCTCAAGGGTTTCGGCTATCCCATTCCATTGAGAGAGTGCCTGAGAATCCAGACCACGTCGAATCTGACCAAGTATCTCCCCGGGTATGCCTGGCAATTGCTTGGCAAAGCCTACCTCACGCGCAAAACTCTGGTTCCGGCGATGGTAGTAACGTGGGCGCTTTTTCTCGAACTGGGGCTTTTGCTGCTGACTGGGGCATTGGTGGGATTCGCGTGCATGCCGCCTGGCGCGGCTCTGCCATTGGTCGGCCCACTGCCTCCCTGGCTACAGGCCGTTCTCGTGGCGGCACTCTTACTCGCCATCATCCTGCTGCCGGTGCTGCTTCGGGCCGCAGGCACCTCACGACTCGCCCCGCGATTCTCCTGGTTGGTCGCCCCGCAGCACCTACGCCTCATCTGGTTGGCCGCGGCCATCATGGCTGCGGCCTGGGTTGTCCTCGGCATTGGACTCGATCTTCTCATCGCTGCACTGGATGCTACTCCCGCCGGAGGGATGGGGTTGGGGATGTACTCCCTGCCCCTCTCTGTCGTGGTGGGGCTTCTGGCTCCGTTCGTGCCAAGCGGGATTGGCATCCGCGAGGGGGTCATGACAGGGATACTGGGGGCGTACTTGCCGGGCAGCGTAGCTGTAGTGCTTGCTCTGCTATCCCGGCTTGTCTCTATTGCGGGAGAACTGGGCGCCCTTGCCTGTTATTGGCTGATGGAAATGGCGATCAGATGCCATAATAGGTTAATAACCCGAAAGGGCTAGTCGCTTTCCGGGCTCTTTTGGGATGGTTATCTGCCGACCAGTGGCCCACACCCCGCAGAATGTGTAGCAAACGAGCAAAATCACCCAAACGGGCAATTGTTTTTCAGGCTGCGAGGCGCTAAGATGGAGGGCGTAGTTACCTGTTGGGAGGTGCACGTACAAACGAACGCTTGGCCAGCAGTCGTTGCAAGATCGGTAATACCTGCAAGACCAGTTGTCGTATGTAGCGTGTCGACTAATCATCAATTTGAGGAGAGGATTTCATGAAAGTCACCAGAGTGCTGTTTACCTTGGCTTTCGTCATCACCACTCTGCTGGTATCGGCAGCGGCGGTGAGTGCCCAGGATGGGACCTGGGTTTCTGGTATCACCATCCAGAACCAGAGCGAGACAGAGGAAGCCAACGTCACCGTTACTTTTTATTGGGCAGAGGGTACTGCGAACGCCGGCCAGGTGGCCCATTCCTTCACGGATGTCATCCCGGCGAACCAGTCCAAGACCTACTATGTTCCCTCGCACGCCAAGACCGCTGATTTGCCCGAGGACTTTGTCGGGTCGGCCGTCGTAAGCTCCGACCAGCCAGTGGCGGCGAACGTGAACACCCAGTTGCCGAGCAACACCGGCGACAATAACCCGGCTGATCCGAACCGCGTAGGTACTTCCAGTGGCGTGCTCGAACCGGCCACCAAGTTGTACTTCACGCAGCTTATGAAGGGCTACTCCGGCTGGAATTCGTACATCGCTATCCAGAATACCAGCGCCGAGACGGCCAGCGTAACCGTCAAGTACTACAATGACAGCGATGGGGCCGAAGTGGCCTCCCAGACCGCGGATATTCATCCGTACTCGACCTACATCTTCCGTCAGGCGGAATGCGAAGGGTTGCCCGCTGGTTGGGGTGGCTCTGCAGTCGTCGAGAGCGCGCAGTTGCTGGCTGGTGTAGCCAACTTCTTTAACAGCGGTTCGTCCAACGCAACGGCCCAGTTCCATAGCTACAACGCTGCTACCGCGGGCGCGACCAAGCTCTACGTCCCGCGCGTTGTCCGTAACTACTACGACTACCAGGGTGGTATCAAGGTTCAGAACATCGGCGACGCGGCAACAGACGTCACCGTTACTTTCTACTTTGGTGGCAACGAGTATGCCAAGACGATCACGGGCCTGCAGCCCGGCGCGAGCACAGTAGCTAGCTCTCTGTATATGCCGAACGTGTCCGAGTTGGGGACTGTGGCTGGCTCTGGCGCAGCCGTAATCGAGTCCTCCAGCCAGCCGATCGTGGCTACTGTCAACGAGGATAACCGTTTGGGCTCCGTCTACCCGGGTCATGAGGGTCGTGGTGTGACTTATAACGCCATCGCCGATGGCGCGCAGACGAACACCGTCCTCTTCCCGCAGGTCACGGCCAAGTACTATGGCTACTCCAGTGGTGTCCAGGTGCAGAACGTGGGCACTGAGGAAACGACCGTTACCGCAGTGTTCTCGATGATGGGGCGTGAGGATGTCGTCGTTACCAAGACCGTCGCCCCGATGGCCTCTGCGGACTGGTTTGCCCCCAACGTGGTGCCCGGTGAGAACTTTAACGGCTCCGTGGTTGTGACGGCGGATCAGGCGCTGGTCGGTATCTCGAACTTCTCCAGCCGTACGGATATTGACACCCGGTATCCGACGAACTACGGTGACTCGTTCACGACCTACAACGGCATCAACAAATAAGTAACGCTACCTGCCAAGCGTACGCGTGCTACCTTGGGGCGCCAGTTATCTGGCGCCCCTTTTTATATCTTGGCAGTTCGCAAGCCAAGAGAGAGCGCAGAGGGTATGCTGACCTTCTGAAACCAGCTATGACTCCCAGGGTTTCCGACACAAATAGCATACGTGCCAGGTCAGAGCGTCCTTCAGCAACCCCGGAAGGCGCGACGTATTGATCGGACTCGCTCTAGTAAAAGTGCTCAAGACCTGGAACTGATGAGCGAGAGCCATGCTTTTGACCTGATCGATGGTGAGGGGATACAGCCCAAACGTCCCAAAGGCGGAGGCGTAATCCTCGTAATGGGACCGGTGGACAAGGTTGGTCAGGCGGATCGCCCAGCGTTCTCCCAAGAGGTGAAACGGCTTGAACTGATGGCCACCGACCATCGCCAGCGAGTAAAAGGGTGGGAACGAGAGGTATAGCAGCCCGCCAGGTTTCAGGACGCGCCAGGATTCTCGCAACAGATTGCCAGGGTTTGCCACATGCTCGATGACGCTGCTGCAATAGACCAGGTCAAAGTTGCCACTCTCGAACGGGAAAGGCTTCAGCGCATCCACTTTCGTAAAGGGGACGCCAAGCTCGGCCGCCCAGGACACTTCTTCAAGATCGGAAGCCACAAATTCGCGTGACACCTGGTTCAGCACCAGGGAATATCCCCCTCTGCCCGACCCCAACTCCAGGACCCTGGACTGGGCGAAATCCACTCCTTTCGCCTGTAGCTCGGCAACCGATTTCTCTGCGAGATAGCGTTGCATCTCTCGATAGTCTGCGGATGAGCGGAAACGATGTAGGGCGAGTTTGAGCAGCTTGAACATGGGTTTCTGTGCCTCTGGACTATTCGGATGAGTTGTTGGCCAAGATTGGCGGGCGAGCTTTTCCCTTGAAGCTATTCGATGCCCACGGATACGCGGTGCAGGTGTATCGGGTGTGGGATGGCTAACAGGGGCGCAGTCGTCGGTTCACCAGAAAATGTCGCTGGGTAGCAACACCTGGGTGATGGTATAGACGGACAGCACCAGCAGGAGTGCCAGGACTATCAGGCGCAACACGCGCAACGGCGTCCGCTCCCAGGGCAGCGGCCCCATCGTCAGCAAGGCCACCGCCGCGAGCGAGGGGAAAAGGTAGCGTCCCTGTGGCTGGCAATCTACATGCAGCGAGTTGTACAGGGATGCTGCTATGTTGAGCAGGATGAATAACGGCGCTACCAGGATACCGGCCCTGATGGCGAGGGGGATGTGACTGCCATCGAGGCCCAGACTGGCGACGGTCAACAGAAGCAACACCAAGGCTCCAACCCCGGCCACTTGTAGCACCCATTGAGGTGCCCAGACGGTGAAATAGCCGAAAACCCCATAGTGACTCTTGAGGGTAGCCTGCAACCAGTTGTGCTTGACGAACAGATCCTGGTACGTCTCCCCCTTGGATGCCAGGTTCACCGTGGATGCTGTAGGATTGCTTGGTTTGAAACCTGCGTGCGCTAGCTTTTCCCTCGCGCGCTCTTGGGCTGCCTTATAGTCTCCTTGCGTCATGGGATAGATTACGCGCAGGGGCGCTCCGATGGCAGCCGCCAGCAAGCAGAGCAACAGTGTCCGTTGGGCCATCCAGTGCCAGGGCGGCAGACGACGTTGCCGCACATGTTGGAACAAGTGCCAGCCCAACAATGTGTAAGGCAATCCGATGGATACCAGGAAAGGGAGCTTGGCCGTCAGCAGCAAGCCGGTGAGTATACCCAGTAGGGTCACATCGCTCCAGGACCAATCCCCTATGGGCTTATCTGTCAGGGATAGTGCAAGGGCCAGCAGCAGGAAGCTCAGCGAAAGGCCCCAGGCATCCGAGTTGGCGTACCCATAGAGGTACAAGACCTGGGGGATGCAGACCACTGCCAGAGCCAGAAGCGCCGAGCTATTGCGCCAGCGGCGGTTGAATAGCAGGACAGCCAGGGTCCCCGCTAACAGAGCCACATTGAGCAGTCGGTAGGTCCAATAGGTAAAGCGGTAGTAGGCGTCTTCCCCCTCGGGACGAACAACCGAGCGGGCGATCCCGCCCAGTTTGCCAAACAACCCGTAGACCAGTTCCCCCCGGTGAACGCGGCTGGCCCCATACGGGGTGTAAATCACCTCGTCCGAATCCAAAGCCGGCGGCCACCAGTGTGTCTCAAAGAACTCGAACGCGTCGATGTTATACCGCTCGTCCGGGTGTGCGCCGTATCTGCTGCCGACCGCGATAGACGCCGCCAGCGCAGTGGCGATCACCAGCAACGCCAGGCGCAGCGCCAGCAGCAGGGCAGTGGAGCGTTTCTGGCCGAGGCCCAGGCCTGTAGTCGCTTGCGTGTTGATCGAGTGTTCTCCCACGGACATCGCGCCGCCGCCTATTCCCGCTTGATCACCATCAGCGTCAGATCGTCAAACTGCATGCGCTCGCCGGTGAAGACGCGCACACCGGCGGAGATCAGGTCCACCAGCGAGTTGGCGGTGTGGTGGGTGGCCTGGGCCAGCAGGGCTTGCAGCCGCTCCTCGCTGAACTCTTGATTGCGCTCGTCTATGGCTTCGATTACCCCGTCCGTGTACATGACGACCACGTCGCCCGATTGAAGCTGTACCGTCTCTTGCCCAAAGTGGGCATCTTCCAGCACGCCCAACACAATACCCGGCGGCATCAGCGGCGTCAGGCTGCCATCGGCGGCCCGCACCAGCAGGGGAGGATTATGTCCTGCCCGCGCATAGGTGAACGTGCCGGTGTCCTTGTCCAGCACCGCGTAGAACAGGGTGACAAACATCCCCGAGCGCGAATCCTGCAGGAGGATTTCGTTGACCCGGCGCAGGGCTTCCGCCGGATTGGGCGTTTCCTGGGCCACGATGCGCATCACTGTGCGCGACAGGGCCATGTATAGGGCCGCGCCCATCCCTTTGTCCGACACGTCGGCGATGACCAGGCCGACCCGGTTGCCGCCCAACGGGATAAAGTCGTAATAATCGCCGCCCACGCCGCGCGCGGCCCGCCACTCGACGGCGAACTGCCACCCTTCCACCTTCGGGCAGCACTCGGGCAAAAAGCTCGCCTGGATTTCCCCGGCCAGCTCCATTTCGCGCTGTAACCGTTCCTGCCGCAGCGTTTGCTGGTAGAATTGGGAAGCCTCGATCGCCAGCGCGGTCTGGTTGGCGATGCCCAACAGGATGCTCAGGCGTTGGCCGGTCAGGGCTTTGCCCGGCTCGGCGTGTCCGGCCAGCAGCGCGCCCAACAGGTGGTCTCGCGTGCGCAGGGGCAGCGCCGTGATGGAGTCGCTGCCGAACAGGCGGACAGTGGGGCCGGACCTCAGTCCGTCTTCCCAGGCGTCCAATACGACGAGCGGCTGCGTGCTGTTCAGCAGCCGGTGTAGCAGGGGGATCTCGTCCGGGTCGTAATACTGGCCGGTATAGGAGGCCAGCGCGGCCTGGGGCAAGCCGTGGGCCGTGGCCCCGAAAAAGGCCTCGCGCTCCTTATCCCAGAGCAGGATGGCGCACCACTTGAGGCCCACCAGCAACGGGGCCAGCCGCACCACCGTGGTAATGGTCTGGTCCAGGTCCGTGTTGGTGCTGATCATGTTGGCCACTTGCAGCAACGCCGTAGAGACCCAGGTTTCTTCCCGCTGGGCCACGTAGAGCCGCGCATTCTCCAGCGCCATCGCCGCCTGATTGGCGATGCCGGTCAGCATGGTCTGGCGGTATTGGGCGAGGCTCTCGTCGTCATCCTGGTCGTCCGTGACCATCACGCCCAGCACCTCGCCCTTGCTGCGCAGGGGCAGGGCCGTGATTTGCCCGTATCGGCTGCCGTCGAACAGGGGCGGCGGCAAAAAGGCCAGGAACTCGTCCGGGGCGCACCGGGCGACCTGCCCTTCCATGCGTACCTGATCTAGCAGGGGCAACGCGCCTTCTGGAAAGGACTCGGCCTCCAGCAGTTCGGCCTGGGCTTGGGGCAGGCCCGTGGTTTTGACGGCGCTAAAGGCTCGTTCCTCGTCGGACCAGAGGAAAATCAGGCAGCGTTGTACGCCGGTCAGCATGGGGGTCAGGCGCACGACGCTATCCAGGATTTCGTCCGGTGTGCTGAACTGGGCCACCGCTTCGGCCACCTGTAGCAGCGCCGTGGAAACCCAGCCCAGTTCCTGCTGCCGCCGGTAAAGCTGCTTATCCTCGATGGCAATGGCAACCTGATCGGCCAGCGTTTGCAGGAGGAACACATCCTCCTCATCGAACGCGCCGGGGCGATTGCTCTGCACATCCAACACGCCGAGGGTGCGCTTTTCCACCTTGAGCGGGACGGCCAGCTCTGCGCGGGTTTCTGTCAGCCCGGCATCCGCCAGGAAGCGGTTATCTGCCAGCACGTTGTTCACCAGCAGGGTGTGCCCAGAGGCCGCCACGCGTCCGATAATTCCTTGCTCCCAAGAGACTTGAGTGCCGCGCTGTTGAATGACCGGGCTGGAGCTGGCCTGGAAGGTGACCTGCTGGCGGGCGGCGTCGATGGTGAACAGGCTGACGTGGTAGTAGCCAAACGTCTCTTTCACCAGTTGGACGGTATCCCGGCAGAGTACATCCAGATCGAGGATGGCTGCCACCTTGCGGCTCACCTCGGCGATAGCCATGAGCTGGCTGGAGCGTTCCTGCTCTTGCTGATAGAGTTGGGCGGTGTGCAGTCCCAGGGCTGCCTGAGAGGCGAGCAACAGGAGCACGTCCCGATCCTGCGGAGTATAGGCGTACGAGTCGGGGCTTTGCACGGCGAGCAGCCCCAATAACTGCTGCTCCATGAGCAGCGGCACATAGACGCCGCTGTGCACCGGCTGGCCGGTGTCCAACGGCTGAAAGGGCGCTGTGCCAGACTGGAAATCTTGAACCAGAACCGGCTCTGGGCGGGCTTCCATGTGCTGCCACACCGACTGGCCCACCCGTCCCGTGGGCACGCGCGCCATCTGGCCGCCTGCCGTCGGCACCAGCGTGGTTACCCCCTCGTCCCGGCTGCTGGCGACCTGCAAGACGAAATCGGAGGCATCTGCCACTTGGGCGCAGTGTTGATGGATGAGCGCATAGCGCTCGTCCATATCGAGGCGGGCTTTCAGGAGGGCCTGGCTGAGATCGCCGATGGCCGAAAGCTCGCGCACATGGCGACGCTCCTCGGCCAGCGAGACCATCAGCTTGCGGAGCAGCCATCCGGCGCTCAACATAACCAGCACCATGAGCAGGAACAGGGGCGGGCTGGAGGAGAGATAGGCCGTACTCATCAGCACGGAGAAGGGGAGCGGAATCAACTCTACCACCAGGGAATAGGGCAGGATGCGCCGTAAAAAGGCCAGCGCCCGCTCGCGCCCGTGGAGTGCCCATTCGGCTCCCGCCCAACCGATGTGGTCCAGCACGAACCAGGTGAGTGATGCGCCGAGTACGGCAGGCAAGACTCCCCAACTCACCTCTCGCAGAGGAACGGGACCGCTTAGGGCCGCATAGATCTGGCCCGCCACGATCATCATCATTGCATTCAGTCCGCCACCCCACAGGAAGTAGAGGATGGCCTGGATCCAGGCGCGGCGCGGCAAGCGAGTGGTGCGGGAGATCTGCATAATCTGGCACAGCCCACCGCTGATTGCGGCTACCAGCGTGCCTCCGGCAGGGCCAAAGGTGAACAGGGCCGCCAGGTCCACCACACCCACCAGGCTGTGGGTGACATCCTTGGTAACCTGGACGCCGAGGCGTTTCAGGCAGGCGGAGAGTAGCACGAACATGAGCACGTCGAACAGCGGCGGCGTTTCCCATGAGGCGTGCCATAGCGCCAATAGAGCGCTCCAGCCCAGTACGCCGATTCCCAGGGCATAGCACAGGAACGGCGCGGGGCGACGCGAGGCAGTGGTCATACGACAAGCGTCCTTCTACAGCGGTCCCTTGGCGGGGGCGGCTGTCCTGTTACAGGAAGGCAAAGACCTGATCGAAGCCACATAGCGTCATAATGTGCATGATCTTTGGGGCCGGGTTGCGCAGGAAAAGCTGCCCCCCACTGTGCTGCTGGCGTCTGTGGGCCATCAACAGCACGCGCAATCCGCTGCTGCTGATATAGGTCACGTCGCTCAGGTCAATGATCAGTGTATCCGGGTGCTGCGCGTGTAGCGCCAGCAGGTCTTGCTCCAATTTGGGCGCGTTCGAGGCGTCAATACGCCCGGAAAGTGTCAATGCAAAGCCCTGGCCGTTCTCTTGTGCACCATTCATGCCGTCGCAGCCTTTCGTCGCCGTTTGCGCATGATCACCTGGTTTCCGGCCACGGGGTCAGAGCTAAACTCGACGCTATCCATCAATTCGCGCATGAAAAAGATTCCCAGGCCACCGATCTGGCGCTCCTCCAGGGGGGATACGAGATCGGGCTTGGGCACGTTGTTAGGGTCAAAAGGGCGCCCGAAATCGGTGATGCGCACCACGAAATCGTTGCCCTCCAGATAACAGCAGACGCGGACCTCTCCGTCCTCGCGCCCCTCGTAGGCATGCTCCATGCTGTTCGTGCAGGCTTCGTCGGTGGCCATCTGTACCTCAAAGACCTGCCGCTCATCCAATCCCGTCAGCGCGGCGCGATCCGAGACAAAGTCTGCGATTTCGGAGAGGTTGCTTAGTTGGCTCGTGACGCAGATTTCATACTCTACGCCCATGTTAGTTGCACACCTAGAAGCTGCCTACGGCGAGGGTGCTGCTCTCGTACATCTCGATGACGGGAACCAGGCCCGCCAGCTCAAAGACGTGGCGCACATTGCTCGGCGTGTTAGCCAGACGCACATCTCCCCGGTTCCAGCGGCGACATTCCTTATAGGCGATCACCAGGGCGCGGATGGCGGCGCTACCAAAGTACTCCACCTGGCCCATATCGATGACCAGCCGGTACATGCCCTCATCCATCGATGTACGTAGCGCTTTTTCCAACTCCGGCGCGGTGCTGCTATCGAAACGGCCGCTCAGGGTAATCAGGTCGCAACGTTTGAGATGCTCGGTCTTGATTTCCATGGGAACCTCCTAGGGAGATATGGTGAGACAAGGAACGATAGATTATAGCATACGTCGAGACCGACTTAAAGGGCTGGAGCTGGCTTTCCACCCGGCAGGGCGCTGTCGGACGGCGATTCGTCGACCTCTACCCCTTTACGTGCTGGGGCGGTGGCGGGTTGTTGGGCCTGTACCAGCCGGACACCGACGGTGCCCAGGCCCACCATCAGCCAGAACAGGGCCGCCGCATGGGGAAAGTCCAGGTTGAACAGGTAATGATCGAAAATGCCCCCCACCAGCGCTCCGGCCACAGCCAGGGATGGTCCCAAGAACAGCGGTTCCAGCTCTGTGTCCTTGGGGCAGCGGGGGCGCGTGATAAAGAAATTCAGGAAAAAGACCCCCAGGCAGATCAAGAAGGCGCTCAGCCCAACCAGCCCCATTTCCTCGGCGATTAGCAGGTAGACGTTGGACACGCCCAAATAGGTGTCAATGTCGGGCGCGCTGGCAAAGCCCACCCCGAACCAGGGATAGCGGCTAATGAGAATCAAGGCATCTTTGTACTCGCCGAACCGCATCTGGGTGGCCTGGTCCTCGCCTTGCACGCCTTCGGTAAAGCGCTCCACGTAGAATTGGGCCTGGGGCAACAGCAATAGCAACAAGCAGACGACGACGATGATGACCAGCACTTTGGGGTAGCGCAGGACGCTCAGCAGCATCGCGGCGGCCACAAAGCCCGCAAATGCCCCGCGCGAATAGGTCAGCAGCAGGCAGAGCAGCATGACCGTCACCATGCCGATCAACCAGCGTCGCCGGATGATCGGTTTGCGGGCCAATACCTGGGTGGTGGTCAGGGTGGTGATAAAGATCAGCAGCCCCCCCAGTACGTTGGGGTCTACCGAGGTAGAAGTGGCCCGCAAGGGCAACTCGGAATTCTCCTCGATATAGCGCAGCACGCCATGCCCGGTGGGGTAGCCAAATACCCGCAGCGCCGACAGCAGCCGCACGGTCAGTTCGTCGGGCAGCACGTACAAGATGATGCCCACCGCCGCCGCGCCGAACCCAGCCAGAATCAGCACCAGGGTAACGATGCGCAGGTGTTGTTGCGTGCGCACCATATTGATTACCAGCAGGAACAGCAGCACGCTCAGCAGGATCTCGCCAAAGTGGCGGATGACGTTGGCGGTGAGTGCGCTGTGGCTCAACCCGGCGATAAAAGACACCACGGCCAGGGCGACGAACAGGATGACGGCTAACGTGGGGCTGGAGGTAATAAACTCTTGCTTGCCTGAGGCAGCGCCGGAGTTGGCGTCTTGAGCCGTTACCAGGCGGCTGACCCACACGAAGAACAGGCCCAGCAAGGCCAGGTCGAGGAAGGTGGGGGTAAAGCCGATGTCCACAGGCAACGCGGCAAAGGGGAGCAGGCAGATTACGCTGATGACGGCGAACAGGCCCACCATCGGGATGCGCAGGATCAGGTAGGCGGCGGCCAGCCCGATCAAGGCGGCGCTACCATACAGGCCGCCCAGCAGCCCCAGCACCGCGCCCACCGGCACGCCCGCCACCAGGCAGATGCCGAGAATGGTCAGCCCGCGAACCCAATTCCGACGATGGAACAACCCTCGTTGTACGGTTTCCCAACCCAAATAACGTAGCACGCGCTTCCCCTATAGGTCGAACCAGATAGATAGGGCTATGGTAACATAAAAGGTATTTTGGGGCAAAGTGGGGGCGTTTCCGTGTGCCTGCCATCCTAACAGGCCAGATGGGCTACACCTGGCCTGTTAGGATGCGGCTGCCGAGTCTGTGTTGTTATCCAGGGGCACAAGGCGCACCTCTACCCGGCAATGCATCGCTGTGGCGATCCGTTTTAGAAATGCGAGGCTTGGCTCCTGCCCGCCGCTTTCCAGCCGGGAGATGCTGGATTGAGTTGTGCCAACGCGAGCCGCCAGCTCTGCCTGCGTCAACCCCTGCTCAATACGGCGGCAGGCTACCTGGAAGGCGGGTTCTAGCGCCTCATAGGCGGCCAAAAACTCTGGATCCTGGCGCCATTTCTCAAGAATCTCTTCGTAAGGAACGTCAGGACGATTATCCATCTTGGCGTCTTTTCCTTTCAATATAGTCCTCCATACATCGCAACGCTCGATCTATCTCTCGCCGGGGAGCCTTTTGGCTCTTTTTTCGGTAGGCATGTAGCAATACGAAGCGTCGTTCAATATACAGGAAATAAAACACCCTCCCCGCTCCGGCCCTCAATTCCCATAACTTGTCCTGTATATGTTCCACATGAGGTTTGCGGAGTAGCGGCCCGTATACCCTCAACAGGTCGATAGCTCGGGCTACGGCTGCTTGTTCGGCGGGTTGCATACTCTGCACAAACTCATCGACGGGTATCCTGCCTCTGGCATCTTGATAGAACGCGATTTCCCATAGGGTCGATGGTGTTTCTTCCATGCTTTTGTCCCATTATATCATATTTGCGATATGCAATCAAGACGTAATCAGTAATCAATACGCTGGGCATAATCAGAACTCCGGCATCTCCACTGGCAACTGCCCCTGCGCCGGAATCTCGCCGAACAACACCTGCGCCAGCGCGTCCAGGGTGATCGGAACATGGCCGTAGGTCGCCAGGCAGGTGGTCTCTGGCGGGAGGTGTGGCAGGTCATACGGCTTGTCCAGCGCTACGACGACGAGCGTGTGGTCTGCCAGCGCCTCCACCAGTTGGGCCTGCCCCGGATGCGCGGGCGCGTTGAACGTGCCCACGATCACCGTGTCGAATGGGTCGGCCTGCCCCATGAGCTGGGCGATTTCCTCCACCGTGGGGTTCGGGGAGCACCATACCCGCTGCGCGGCGGGGTGATAACGGCGCACGCTCTCCACTGGGTCGTTGGCTGCCGTCGGCCAGATCAGCAGCAGGGAGCCTTCGCGGGAGATGGGCAGCAGCCCCTGGTCATCGCGCAACAGGGTGATGCTGCGTCGGGCGATATCTTCCGCCACAGCCTGGTGCTCCGGCGTGCTCACGCCGCCCTGCAATGGCTCTGTCGCCACGGGCTGCCAGTCCAGCAGGCCATAGCGCGCCTTGACCGTCAGGATGCGCCGCACGGACGCGTCCAGCCGCGCGGTAGAGATATCGCCGGAGCGCGCCAGGGCCAGCAGGTGGTCGTAGGCTGCGCGCTGCTCGGCGGGCGTGTGGCCCCAATCCGCGCCAAAGGCCAGCACATCCGCGCCCGCCTGAAAGGCCAGCGTCGCCGCGTCCGCGCCGTATGTCTGGACGATGGCGCCCATCGTCATCGAGTCGGTCACGATCAGCCCATCAAAGCCCAGCCGCTCGCGCAGCCATCCCTGCAGGATGGCGGGCGATAGGGTCGCGGGGAGGGCCGAATCGTCCAGGCCCGGCACGACCACGTGGGCGGTCATGATGGCGTCTACCCCCGCGTCAATGGCCGCCTGGAAAGGCGAGAGATCGGTGGTCTGCCATTCGTCCGTGGACCTGTTCACCACGGGCAGGCCGATGTGCGAGTCCACCGTTGTATGGCCGTGGCCGGGAAAGTGTTTGGCGGTAGCGATGACGCCAGACGCGGCATACTCGCGAATTATGGCCGCGCCCAGCCGGGCCACCTCCGCCGAGGAAGAACCCAGCGAGCGCACGCCGATCACCGGGTTTTCGGGATGGTCGTTCACGTCGAGCACAGGGGCCAGGTTCATGTTGATGCCCAGCGTCTTGAGTTCGGCGATGGTGACGCGGGCCATCTGGCGGGCCAGGTCTTCCGAGCCGGTGGCTCCCAGGGCCATCTGGCTGGGAAACTGGGTGAATCCGTCCCGTAAGCGGGCGACGGGGCCGCCCTCCTGATCTACGGCGACGAACAGGGGCACCCCCGCGCCGTGGGTGGTGGCCTCGCGTTGGGCGTCGTTGATCAGCCCAGCTACCTGGGCGGGGTGCTCTATGTTGCCCGCACTGCTGAACAGGACGATGCCGCCCACGTGATAGGCGTTGAGCATCTGGCGCAGTTCGTCGGACATCTGCGGCCCGGTAAAGAACACCAGGAACAGTTGCCCCACCTTTTCCTCCAATGTCATGGAGGCGACCAATTGCTCCACGCGGGCGGCCAGATCGGGGGTAGGGGCCAGCGTGGATGTAGCCGGGTGAGTGGGGGGCGGAGTAGCAGTGCTGACCTGTTCCGGCGTTGCCGTGTGCACGAGGGTACTCGTGGGCGCGAGAGTACTCGTGAGCGCGAGAATACTCGTGGGGGCGGGTTGCGTCGGGGAAACGCTGACAGAGGCGCCAGTGGGGGCGGGCGTGCTAGCAGGTACGGGCGTGCTGCTGGGCGCAGGCGCGTTCGTAAACGCGGGAGGGGTACAGGCGGCCAGCAGGACTAACAGCAGGCTAAAACAACAGATCGCGCGGATGGTTTTGTTCATCGTCCTTTTTTACAGGCAATCGGTCTTGCTGTCCAATTGGCGGCGCTCCAAGATCATCCTGATTCTTGACGGCAGGCCCGTGCAGATGGTTCCCCGCTTCACGGGCGCGCCAAAAGCGAACGAGCAGCCACAGATCCTACGGGTCTGCGGCTGCTCGTTCCGCGAAAAGGAGGCCAATCTATAGGGGGCCAGCGCCCTTGCTGGCAATGCTCGGACGCCGGATGGTGCTAGATGAACAGGCTGGCGTTGGCCTTGTCTGTCTCACCGATAAAAGTCGCCACGCCGCCGATCTCTACGTCGTCAATCAACTCCTCTGGCTTGATGCCCATCATGTCCATAGACATCTGGCAGGCAATCAGGCGCACGCCGTTCTCTTGGGCCGAGCGAATCAGCGTGGACAGCGAGTCGATGTTCTTGCTCTTCATCACGGCCTTCATCATGGCCGTGCCCGCGCCGCCCATGTTCAGCCGGGATAGCTTGAGCGCGTCTGCCCCCTTGGGCAGCATCCAGCCGAACATCTTTTCCACCAGGTTCTTTTTCACCGGCTTGGGGTCGGATCGGCGCAGGATGTTCAGACCCCAGAAGGTAAAGAACATGGTCACCTGCTTGCCCATCGCCGCCGCGCCATTGGCGATGATGAACGAAGCCAGGGCGTGGTCCAGGTCGCCGGAAAAGACTACCATCGTCTTGGCATTGGGCAGCACCCCACCCTCCTGAACGGTTACCTGGGGCTGCGTGCTCCCCTTGCGCAGGACGGCGGTGATGTGGCCGTTCGTTTGGCCCACTTCCAGCAGGGTATTGCCCGTGCGCTCGGCCCACGCCGCCACGTCCCGCTTAAAGCCGGGGTCGGTGGCTACTACGCGCAGGGCCTGGCCCGGCTGCATTTCCTGCATCTTTTTATAGACGGCCATAATCGGTCCCGGGCATTGCAGCCCGCAAGCGTTCAGTTCCAGGGTGGGAGTTTCTTGCTCTATCATGATTAACGCCTCTTCCTTCTGTTGCACTTGGCCGTTATTCGGCAACTGGATGGCGATGGGCGCCTCCTCAATGGCAGGCACCTCGTCCAGGTTGCTCTGTTGCTCGGTGACCACCTGATAGGTGTTATACCCGCCGGTCAGGTTCATGGCCCGATAGCCGTGCTGCTTGAGCATCCGCTCCATCACATACGCCCGCCGCCCGATGGCGCAGTAGACGATCCAGCGCTTGTCCCTGGATAGCTCTCCCAGCCGGTCACGCAGTTCCGTGTTCGGGATATGCACGGCGTTAGGGATATGGTCGATCTGCCATTCGGCATCTGTGCGCACATCCAGGATGCCGATATCTGGCGACTCTTGCAGGCGCAGCAGGTCTTTCCATTCCACCAACTCGGTATCGCCACGCAGTTGGTTGGCTGCCACGAAACCGGCAATGTTCACCGGGTCCTTGGCCGCGCCATAGGGGGGCGCGTAGGCCAGCTCCAGATGCTCCAGGTCGTACACCGTCATCCCGGCCTGCACGGCCACGGCCAGGGCGTCGATGCTGCGGTCCACGGCGTTATACCCCACGACCTGCGCGCCCAGCAGCTTGCCATCCTCTGGAGCGTACAGCAGCTTGATGGTCTGCGGGGTGGCCCCAGGGTAATAGCCCACGTGATCGTTGCTGTGGGTGATGTTGGACAGGAAGGGAATGCCCTGCTTCTCCAGCGTCTGGCTGTTCGTGCCAGTGCAGGCTGCCGTCAGGTCAAATACCTTTACGATAGACGTGCCCATTGTGCCGCGATAGGCGCTGTCCTTGCCGGTAATATGGTCGGCGGCAATGCGCGCCTGGCGGTTGGCTGGCCCGGCCAATGGGATGGCAGTAGCCGCTCCCGTGACGGGGTTGATCACCTGGATGGCATCGCCCACGGCATAGATGTCCGGGTCGTTGGTCTGCATGTGCTCGTTGACTAGAATGTGGCCGCGCGGCCCCAGGGACAGACTCGCCTTGGCGGCCAGCTCGTTTTCGGGGCGTACGCCGATCGCCAGGATGACCATGTTGGCGGTGATTTGCTTGCCGCTGGTGAGCGTGACCGTGAGCTGGCCTTGCGCGCCCTCCTCAATCTGCTGCAACCCGTCGCCCAGGGCCAGGCGAACGCCCTTTTCCCGCAGGTGGCGGTGAAGCATGGCGGCGGTTTCGACATCAAAGGCGGCCATCACTTGCGGCAGGATTTCCACCACGGTGACTGCCACCCCGCGATGAATCAGGTTCTCGGCCATCTCCAGGCCGATGAACCCGCCACCCACGATCACGGCCTGCTGCACGTCGCCCGCATCCACGCGAGCTTTGATCACATCCATGTCGGGGATGGTGCGCAGGGTATAGACGCCCTGGGCATTGACACCGGGAATCGGGGGGATAAAGGGGCGCGCGCCCGGCGATAGGACCAGTTTGTCGTACTCCAGGCGGTAGGTTTCGGCGGTACGCAGGTTGCGCACGACGACCTGTTTCGCCTCGCGGTCGATGGCCACCGCCTCGTGCTCGGTGCGCACGTCGATGGCAAATTCGGCGGCCAGCTTTTCCGGGGTAGAAACCAGCAGGGCCTCTCGGTCCTCGATCACCTCGCCGATGTGATAGGGCAGGCCGCAGTTGGCAAAGGAGACATACGGTCCCCGCTCCAACATGATAATCTGCGCTTGTTCGTCTATGCGCCGCAGGCGTGCGGCTGTGGTGGCACCACCGGCCACCCCTCCCACGATCACGTATGTGGACATGTTATCCCCCTCTGGTAGGATGAATTGGTAGCAACGCGGCTTGTTGTGCCCGCCGGAAAATCTCTTTGTGAACTCTGTCACAAGTATACCATACGGGGGTATGGTTTGTCAAGTGGTGGGCTTGGATTGAACCACAGAATACACAGGAAACACAGAAGGAGGGAGAGCCACGAAACGCACGAAGGGCACGAAAGGTGTATTGGTCAAGCGGATGATGCACAGCCCCACCTGGGACTGAAGGTCCCAGGCTGGGAGAAAGAGAAACCCGTTCAAACGGGTTGACTGGGTTTTAGTGGGCTTGAGCCTACTTTTTAATCATTAGCCCGGCACTTTCAGTGCTGGGCGGGGGCACGGAGCGAGCCTCGCATTCTACGGCGCTCGTTTCGTCCGTCGCACTTGGGCGCGCAAGTGTGCAACCTGATCCTGACCATTACATGGTTCGTGTATTTCGTGGTTAAACCTCTGTGTGTTCCGCGTATTCTGTGGTCTCTCCTATCTGCGGGTTTGACAGGCGGGGCGGCTGGGATTAAGCTGCCGACTGTCGGAGCGCTGCTCCGCGAGCCTCTTCCCCAACACATGCAAAGGAGTCCTTGTCATGCCACTCTACGATAAACCTTTAGGAGAACTGGTCGCCTACGACCCGCCGTTGACCAGGGAGCCGGATTTCGACGCCTTCTGGGACAAGACCCTGGCCGAGTCCGCCACCACCCCGCTGAATGCCGAGTTGACCCCCGTGGATTACCCCGCCATCGGCGTGCGGGTGTACGAGGTGGGCTATGATGGCTGGCGCGGCGCGCGCATCTGCGGCTGGTACCTGGTGCCCGACAAGCCGGGACCACTGCCCACGTTGGTGCAATACCACGGCTACAGCGGGAGCAAGGGGGAGGTCCACCCCTACCTGATGTGGGCATTGCAGGGATACGCCGTGTTTGCAGTGGACGTGCGCGGCCAGTCGGGGAACAGCAGCGACCCCGGCCAGTACACCGGCGGCCACGTGAGCGGCTGGATGACCCAGGGGATCATGGACCCTGAGGAATATTACTATCGAGGGGCATACATCGACTGCGTGCGGGCGTTGGATTTCGTCTGCAGCCGCCCCGAAGTAGACGCCAGCCGGATCGGCATCATGGGAGTGAGCCAGGGCGGTGGCCTGACGTTGGCCGTGGCGGGCCTGGATCAGCGCCCCGTTCTGGCGATGCCAGAGGTGCCCTATCTGTGCCATTACAAGCGAGCGCTGGACGTCGCTGTGCGCATGCCCTACCTGGAGATCGCCAACTATCTGCGGCGCTGGCCCAAGCGCGAGGAACAGGTCTGGCGCACGTTGAGCTATTTCGACAACTTGAACCTGGCCGGGCGGATCACCTGCCCTGTGCTAATGACCGTGGGCTTGCAGGACGACATTTGCCCGCCGTCCACCGTCTATGCGGCCTTTAACAAGATCAAGGCCACCAAGCAGATGGAAGTCTACCCGTACCACAACCACGAGTGCGTGGACGCCCATTGGGAAACCAAGCTCAAGTGGGCGCACCATTATCTGCAAGGGATGAACACGCTATAGCACGAAAATCGCCATCCTGGCGCGTGTCCCGAATCGCGCCAGGATGGCGCGACGATTGCTTGCGCCGAGATTTACCGATTACCTGCTCCTCTTTGCACCCCCTCGCTGATTCTGCTATACTCTTGTCTCAGTCTGTGCATTGTAGTAGGAGTCACTGATGACCAACACCAACCCTTCGAATTATGACACATGGATTGCCAAAGCCGAGGCCGATTGCCATCGGCTGGACCTGGATCAGGCCGTGGACAGCTACCTGGCGGCCCAGGAGCTACAGCCCGACAACTACCAGGTCTACCTGGGGCTGGCTAAGGCGTACAGTCGCCGCCGACAGGTGCCCGAAGCCCTCGGTGTCGCCGAGAAGGCGATAGAACTGGCCCCCGATCAGGCGGAGCCGCATGCCACGTTGGGTATGCTCCACTTCCTGACCGACCACCCGCAAGAGGCGCTGGCCGAGTTGACGCAAGCCCTGGAGCTGGACCCCACGGACCCGGAGACGCACCTGACCCTCTCCCAGACATACGCGGACTTGAAGCGTTTTGGCGATGCCCAGCAAGAGCTGGACACGGCGCGAGAGCAGATCGCCGTGATCGAGGACGCGGAGCGGCGGGCCGAGCTGGAGGCCTTTGCCGGGCATGCCGAGATGTACCTGCGGCTATACCAGGGCAAGACCAACGAGGCGATGGCCGCCGGGCAAGAAGTGATTGCCCTGGAAGATGCCAACCCCCACGCGGCCAGCCTGGCCTACTCCAACCTGGGCATTATCGAGGCGCGGGCGCGCCGCTATGACCAGGCCATCCAATACCTGGAGCGGGCCTATGAGATGAACCCCTATTTCGAGCGGGCGGGCACCACCCTGGGACGGCTGTTGATCCTCCAGAACAAGGCGGACCGCGCTGCCGAAGTGCTGGGCGAGATTGTAGAGGGCAACCCTGCCATTACGGGCTCTACCCGCTATGCCTACGCCATGGCCCTGGAGAAAGCGGGGCAGCGCGTGGAAGCGCTGGATCAATACCGCCAGTCAGCGCGAGAGGGGCTCAAGTGGCCGGACAACGTGATGGTGCGCTGGCACCTGCTGTGGCTAAACCCCGTATCGCGCTATGCGCTGATCGGCGTGCTGCTGGCGGCGGTGCTGATCTGGCTGCTGGTTGCCCAGCCCTCTCCCCAGGTGCTTACCTTTATCGCCTTGTTCGTCGTATTGCTGACATTACAGCGGCTTTACAATCGGCGGCGGCGCTAAAGCTGTTCTCACGGGGTCGTTGTGCAGTTTTTATGACAGCGACCACGTGGCCGGACGCGTTTGCTTTTTACGCCCTTTTACCCGAAATTTACGCCTCCTAATGCCTTTTGGTTTGGCGGCTATTGCCAGGGTACGCATAGTGTGCTATACTTGTCTGCGTAGGTGTAAGGGCAGATGGCCCCAATGGACAGGAGGTAGCAATGGTCAAAAGACGCGTTGCCTTGATAGTTGTGGTATCGATGCTGCTTCTATGCACTCTTGGAAGTACATTTGCGTTGGGGGTCGGCGCTCAGGAGGCGCTGTACCATACGGTGCGGTTCGGCGAAACCTTGACGGGGATTGCGCGCATGTACGGCGTCACGATTGACGCCTTGATGGAAGCGAACAATCTCACCAATCCCAATATGATCTTCGCAGGACAGCGGTTGCTCATCCCCATCCCGGCGGATGAGATCGTGGTGCATGTGGTTGCCGCCGGGGAAACCCTCACCGGCATCGCCATGCGCTACGGTGTGACTGTGCAAGCCATCGCTGTGCGAAATGGGATCACGAACCCCAACCTCATCTTTGTGGGACAGCGGTTGATCATCCCCGGTGGCGGTCAGGGCGAACCCACGCCGGAACCGGGAGCGCCTGGCGTACAGGAAGCCATTATCATCACCAGTCCCGATCCTGATGCCGCGATTTCCAGCCCGGTTACGATTACCGGATGGGGCAGCGGGTTCGAGAACACGCTGGCAGTCGATATTCTGGACGCTGAGGGGAACACCATCGGCCAGGGATTTGTGATCGTGGATGCCGAGTTCGGGCAGTATGGTCCCTTCACCGGCGAGGTCGAGTTTGAAATGCCCGCAGAGGCGCAACTCGGTCGCGTGCAGGTCTATACCATCAGCCCGCGCGACGGGGCCATCGAGCACCTGGCCTCTGTGACGGTCAATCTACAGCCCTCCTGAGCACCGACACACACCGAAAGCAAAAGCCGGTCCCTTGCGGACCGGCTTTTGTCTTGGTCAGCATGACTCTGTCCGTCTGGTTCTACTGCTCTGGCCGCCAGAAGCTCGCCGCAGGTAGGCCCGCTGCTTCCTCGGCAGCCCAGACTGCGTTCAGGATAGCCAGCGTGGTGGCCTCGGCGGCCATGTCGCTCACCAGCGCCTGATGGGCGTGCACCTTGCCGGTAGCCAGCCCAAAGATGGCATCCCCGTCGTACAGGGTGTGTGAGGGGCGCACGGCCCGCGCCAGGCCATCGTGGGCGGCCCACGCCAGTTCGTTGGCTTGCGCTACATCGAGTTGGGCGTTCGTGGCGACCACCCCAATAACCGTATTTTGGAAGGCCATCACGTTGCGCACGATTACGTGGCGCATGGCCTGGGCCGTATCGAGGAACCCATTCCCCGCCACGTTGCGCGCCCCGGCGATGATCTGCCCGCTGCTTGGGTCCACTACATCACCAATGGCATTCACCGCCATCAGCGCGGCCACAATCAGGTGTCCCGCCTTGACGCTGGCCTGGCCCAGCCCACCCTTCATGGCCTTGCCGCTGCCCATCAGCTTGCCGACAGTCGCGCCCGTGCCCGCGCCGACGTTCCCCTGGCTCTGGTCCTTGGCAGTCGCTGCCTGACAGGCCGCATAGCCCATTGCCGCGTCGGGCCGGATCGCCGGGTCGCCGATGCCCAGGTCGAACAGGACAGCGCCCGGCACGATGGGCACCCGCACGCTGCCCACCTTGTGGCCGATTCCCTGTTCTTCCAGGTAACGCATGATTCCATCGGCGGCGGCCAACCCAAAGGCACTGCCACCGGTGAGCAGGATGCCGTGCGCCTTTTCCACCAGGGTGGCCGGGCGCAGCAGGTCCGTTTCCCGCGTGCCGGGAGCCAGCCCGCGCACGACGCCCCCCGCGATGGCCCCTTCCCTGGCGAGCACCACTGTGCAGCCGGTCCACGCGATGAGGTTGGTGGCATGGCCCACCTCGATGCCCGCCACATCCGTCAGCGCGCCGGGCGCGAGCCTCGTGCCGGACTTGATCTCAGTCATACCGTTCCCTCCATATAGCCGCCACCCGGTTCACCACCTGCTCGGCCACCTGGAACTTGCTCATCAAGGGGAGGGCTTTTTCCTCCCCGTCGGGGGTGAGCAGGGTGACCCGATTCGACTCGACCTCGAATCCGCTATCCGCCGAAGAGACATCGTTGGCGACCATCAGGTCCAGCTTTTTGCGAATCAGCTTGTCGCGGGCGTTGGTCAGCAGGTTTTCCGTCTCGGCGGCAAACCCCACCACCAGCCCCGGCATGCCATCGGTGCGCGCCTCGGCCACGGCGCTCAGAATGTCCACTGTCCGTTCGAGTTGCAGCGTCAATCCGCCCTCGCCCTTTTTGATCTTTTGCTCAGCCGTGGAAGCCGGACAGTAATCGGCGACGGCGGCAGCCATGATCAGGATGTCCGTCTGCTTGCGATAGGCCATCACTGCCTCGTGCATCTCGGCGGCTGTGCGCACCGAGACCATCTCGGTGCCATAGATGGCGGGCAGGCAGGTGGGCGCGCTGATCAGGGTCACGCGGGCGCCTGCGTCGCGAGCGGCTTCTGCCAGGGCATAGCCCATCCGCCCCGACGAGCGGTTGGTGACGTGGCGCACGGGGTCGATAGGTTCCTGCGTGCCCCCCGCCGTGATCGTCACTCGCCGCCCGGCCAGCGGCCCGTTGCGTCCCAACGTCTGGCGGATGGCGGCCAGGATTTCCTCCGTGCTGACCAGCCGCCCGGCGCCGATGCGCCCGGAGGCCAGTCGGCCCTGGCCCGGTCCCACGACGCGCGCCCCGCGCTGGCGCAGCGTCTCGGTGTTTTGCTGCGTGACGGGGTTGGCCCACATATCGGCATCCATCGCCGGGGCGATCACCAGCGGCGCGGTAGTAGCCAGCACGGTGCTGGTCAGCAGGTTGTCCGCCAGCCCGAACGCCATCTTGGCGATGGTGTTGGCCGTGGCGGGGGCGATGACCAGCACGTCCGCCTTCTGCGACAGAGAGATGTGGGCCATATCCACATCGCGCAGCAGTTGGAACATGTCCAGCGCGACCGGCCGCTTGGTGAGGGTCTGGAAGGGCAGTGGGGTGACGAATTGGGTGGCTGCCTCGGTCATGACCACGTCCACCCCGGCGCCTGCCTGCACCAGCTTGCTGCACAGGTCCACCGCCTTGTAGCAGGCAATCCCCCCCGACACTCCCAGCACGATGTTAGCACCCTGAAGAATCATACGACTCCCTCATTCAACTCGTAGATCATCCGCAGCCCCTTGAGCGTGAGCCACGGATCGACACTCTCAATCACTTTTGTTTCGCGGGCAATCACCTCAGCCAGCCCGCCGGTGGCAATCACGCGCATATCCGGCCCCAGCTCCAGCCGGAAGCGGTTTACCATCCCCTCGACCAGCCCCACATAGCCGAACAGGATGCCCGAACGCATGGCCTCTACCGTGTTCGTGCCGATGGCATGTGGGGGGCGTTGCAGGTCGATGCGGGGCAGCTTGGCGGTGCGCTGGAACAGCGCTTCCGCCGCCACCCGCACGCCCGGCGCGATGGCGCCACCCAGGTATTCGCCCCTGGCCGAGATGGCGTCAAAGGTAGTGGCTGTGCCAAAATCCACGATGCAGGCCGGGCCGCCGTAGGTGCGAAATCCCGCCACGGCGTTGACGATCCGGTCCGCGCCTACATCGCGGGGAGCATCATAGCGGACGGGCACGCCCGTCTTGACTCCGGTGCCCACCACTAACGGCTCGACATCTATATACTCCCGCAACATCTCCAGGATGATGTCCGTCACGGGCGGGACCACGCTTGCCAGGGCGATGCCGTCGATGTCCTTGGGCTTGATTCCGTCGCGCGCCAGCAGGCTCAGCAGCAGGATGCCGTACTCATCGGGCATCTTCTGGTGGTCGGTACTGATGCGCCAGTGGGTGAGCAATTCGGGGCCGCGGTATAGCCCCAGCACCATGTTGGTATTCCCGATATCTATACACAACAGCATAGCTCGTCTCCTCCGTTTGCGTTACCCGGCCCGCCTGGCCGCTTCCGTTGTCAGCCGCGAGCGGCGGCTCTTTTGGCCGATCTGCCGCACCGCAGTTACGACTGCCACGACGACCACGGCGGCCACGATCACTTCGGGGATGCCGTGCGTCAGTCCGATGGCCCAGGCCGCCTCTGCCGTCATATATCCGCGCACCACGGCCATGCCCAGCACCAACACCGTATTGGTCAGCGTGCCCACGGTGGCCGAGATAGCCAACCCCACGACCTGCACATCTTCCCGGCGCATCCACAGGTAAAGCAAGACAATGATGGCAACCGACAGGACGCTTACCAGGATGCCCGCCCACAGGACCATGCGCATCACCTGGTAGCTAAAGGTTGCCAACAGCACAAACAACACGCCCAGCATGCCATACAACACCTGCTTGTTCGACCGGCGCAAGGCCGCAAAGACGAACGCGCTGGTCACGCCGACAAAGAGTCGCGGCACGATGGCGATCAGGGGGTCTTTGAACATGGGAACGGTGGCGCTCATAAAGCTGCCGAACCCAAAGCCCAGACCGACGATCAGCCCCACCAGCGACCCTTCCAGGATGCCTCCGAGGATGGCGGGGACATGGGCGATGGTGGCGTGGGCTGCGGGCGTGGGCACCGGGATCATCCCGATGCGCGTCAGCGTCAGCAGCAGGGTAATGGCCAGCAACAGCCCGGCGGTGATGATCCGACGAATACCACGTTCATTGGATGTCATGGGAATCTCCTTTCACGGATGTGATCATAAATCCGGACCGCCGCCATCCTTGGCGGCAACCGTAAGATGCTATGGGCGCAAGTAGGCGCGGTTTCCATACCGCGAAGGATCGGATCAGAGCGCGCGTGGATCCGTATGATCCTCGGGAAGCGCGGCTACGATGCTCTGGGCTGGACCGCCCGGCAAGCTTGCCGCACCATCCCTGGCGGCATGTCCCCGACACACGCCTGCCAGAGCCGGCAGGGATGTCGGCGGTCCGTTTGTTCACCATATCCCCACACGCTGTGCGATGATCGCGACTGCCAGCAATAACGCCGAAGCCGCCAGGGCGACATAATCCGCGCCGGTGAACCGTAGCTCGTTCAGGTGGGTGCGCCCCTTGCCCCCCTGGTAGCAGCGAGCCTGCATTGCCATGACCATCTCCTCCGAGCGGCGGTAGACGTCCACGAACAGCGGCACGATCAGTGCGGCCAGTTGGCGCGCGTTGCGCACTAGACGCCAGCGGCTCTGCGCCTGATGACTCACCCCGCGCGACGCCTGCGCCTGGCCGATGGATTCCAGTTGCTCCCCCAGAATGGGGAGGAACCGCAGAGCGATAGCGCCGGTCAGGGCCAGCTCGTGGCCGGGCAGCCCGATGGTGCTCAGCGGGCGCAGCAGGCTCTCCATGCCGTGGGTCAGCGCTCCGGTGGTTGTCGTGTTGGTCAGCAGGCTGGTGAGGAATACCAGGTCTACAAAGCGCATCAGCGATACGATTACCATCCGCACGCCCGCGTTGGTGATGCGCACGGGTCCCCAGGTCAGCAGGACGCGCACTGTACTCTCTGATCCGCCGCTGTAAAAGAGCAGTTGCAGCAGGGCCAGCACGATGATCACCGGCAGGGCGGGCACGATACTCGCCAGGATGTAGCGCGGCGACAGACGGGCGACCAATACCAGGCCCAACACCAGCCCCAGCATGAGCAGGTTGGTAAGGTAGCCGGTGATAACCACCACGACCAGGATCAATAAGCCAGTAGCCACCAGCTTGGCCCGTGGGTCTAGCCGGTGGATGGGCGATTCGGCGGGGATGTACTGGCCGATGGCCAGATGTCTTAGCGCGTCATAGCTTGCCATATCGCCTCCTCCGCCTCGGCCACGGTAATCGCCCCCAGGTCTACCGCCAGCCCCCCCTCGCGCAGGGCGTGGACGATCTCTCCGGCGGCGGGCAGGTCCAGGTCATGGGCCGCGAGCCGCTGCCGGTCGGCGAATACCTCCCGCGTGAGGCCCTGCATCACCGTTTGCCCCTCGTGCAACACGGTGACCCGGTCGGCCAGCTCGGCCACCTCGTCCATGTCGTTGGACACCAGCAGGATGGTGATGCCCTCCTCGTCGCGCAGGTGGCGCAGCAGGTGGTGGATTTCCCGGCGGCCACGCGGGTCCAGCCCGGCGGTGGCCTCGTCCAGCACCAGCAGTTGGGGGCGCATCGCCAGCACCCCGGCCAGGGCCGCCCGGCGCATCTCCCCGCCACTCAGGGAAAAGGTGTGGCGGTCCACAAAGGTCTCGAAATCCAGCCCGACGGTCTGCATGGCCCAGCGCACGGTCTCGGTCACCTGCTCGTGCGAGTGCCCCTGCTGGCGCGGCCCGTAGGCGATATCGTCCCCCACAAAGCGTTCGAAAAGCTGTTGGTGAGGATACTGGAACACCAGCCCCACCTGTTGCCGCAGGGCCACGATGTCACTGTGCGGGTCGCCGGTATCCTGGTCGAACACGCACACATGGCCGGTGGCGCGGGGGCGCAACAGCCCATTGAGAAAGTGCAGCAGGGTGGACTTGCCCGCCCCGCTGGGGCCCACCAGCGCGGCGATCTCGCCCTGGTGCACGCTCAACGCGGCCCCTTGTAAGGCCACTGTCGCCAGGGGTGTATTGGACAGGTAGACGTGCCGTATATCCTGCAATTCGGCGATGACGGTCATGCGCCGGCTCCCTTCCCCTGCGTCAGATGGCGTACCAGCTCTTGCGTGGTGAGCAGGCCGGGCGGCAGGTCTATGCCGCGCTGGCGCAGTCCACGCGCAATGGCTGCGGCGGGGGGCAGGTTCAGCCCCAGCCGATCCAACGTCTCGTGTTGGGCAAACACGTCGCGGGGCGTGCCTTGCAGGGCGATCTGCCCCCGTTCCATCACGATCACCCGGTCGGCAGGCACCACCTCCTCCATAAAGTGAGTGATGGCGACGATTGCCAGCCCATCCTGATGCAGCGTTTGCAGCAGGGCCAGCACGTTGCGCCGCGAGACGGGGTCGAGCATGGCGGTGGATTCATCCAGCACCAGGCAGTCAGGAGCCATTGCCAGCGTGGCGGCAATCGCCAGGCGGGCCTTTTGCCCCGCCGAGAGGTGCCGGGGGCTGTGCTTGCGCCACTCCCACAGGTGGGTAGCGATCAGTGCGTCGTCTACCCGGCGGCGCAGCTCGTCGCGGGGCACGCCCAGGTTCTCCGGCCCAAAAGCCACCTCGTCTTCGACCACGGTGGTGACGAACTGGTTGTCGGGATTCTGGAACACCATGCCCACCTGCGTGCGAATGGGGATCAGGGCATCCTCGTTGCGCGTCGGCTGGCCATCGATGAGCACCTCTCCCTCGGTGGGAATCAGCAGGCCATTCAGGCATTTCGCCAGGGTGGATTTGCCGGAGCCATTGTGCCCGACGATGGATAAGTATTCTCCGCGCGCGATGGTCAGGTTGATCTGGCGCAGGGCGGGGATGGGCGCGTCCGTCTGGGCATTATAGGTGTAGGACAGGTTTTCGATGCGAATGAAAGGGTGGTCCATGATAGGCTCCCGGAAACGAAAAACCTCGCGCCACCGGGACGCGAGGTTGTGATACAGCACAGATGAAGGAGATGGGGCCTATCAGAGGCCGGTCTCTCGAATATCATGCCGTCTCGGTCGCGGGGCGATCCAAGCGGTGTATTGTATGTACGTATGGAAAGAATCGGCGCCATCATTGGTCACCGTCAGGATTATTGTAGCACAATCAGGGGGCGAGTTCAAATGCGGGGAGGGGGAAGATTTGCCACGGAACACACAGAAGACACGGAATGTGAGGTTGAACCACGAAAAACCCGAACGGCACGAAATGTGTAATGGTCAAGAGGATGGTGCACACTTGCGCTCCAAGGTGGCAATGGATGAGGATTGAGCTATTGGCGTCGTAACACTCCGCGCTCGCTGCCTATCCCGCGCCAGCGGCATGTATGCCGAGCACTGAAGGTGCCGGGCTAGTGTAAGTAAAAGTGCACTCAAGTGCACTAGAAAGTCCTTAACCCGTTTGAACGGGTTTCTCCCCCCAACTCGCAGGTTGGGGCACCCAGCCAGCGGCTTCGGCCGGGGACCTTCAGTCCCAGGTGGGGCTGTGTAACATCCGCTTGACCAATACAGAACGGCACGAAATGGGAAAACCCGAGCCCGTCGCCCAACACTGAAGGTGCTGGGCTAGTGAAAGCCAAGCCCGCTGTGCGCTGTAGCCGTGTCTTGCAGGCGCGCTAATCCGCGCGGCAGGATGCCGCGGCTACAGGTCGCCGTCTTTTAAGCACAACCGGAGGATTGTCCCTCCGTGTCCCCGGAGGTCTCGTAATCTCCCGGCGAATACTCCTCCTCGATAATCCCGTTCAGCCAATCGAAAATCACCCGGTTCAGCAGGGGCAGGTTGTCCACCTGGCAATGCGCCGCGCCCCCTTCCTCCGCGGTCAGAATCGCCAGCTTTTTGAGCGGATGAGGCAGCCGGGCATAACAGGTCCGCGTCTGCTCCAGCGTCACCCTGGCTTCGCTCTCCCCCGCCATGCACAGGGTGGGGCAGCCGATGAGGGAACAATCTGCGCGGGCGTGGCGCAGGAACTCGTATCCCTTGACCAGCCGCCCCGCGAGGTTTCCCAGGTTCACACCGAACCGCCACGCCAATTGCTGGAACACCAACTGCACCACGGGGTCGCTTTTGCCGTGGCCGGACCTCTGCTGGGCGAGCGCGGAGGAGAACATGTTGTAGGTGGCGGGGTTGGCGATCAGCGCCCGGAGGCGGTCTTCGAACTGGGCGGCCCGCAGGACGATGTGCCCGCCCCAGCTAAAGCCGAACAGGGCCAGGCGTTGCGGGTCTATTTCGGGGCGAGTGAGGGCATAATCTACCACTGCCTGGAGGGGGATTTCCGAGCGGGCTTCCAGGAACAGCCCTTGTTCGGGGTTCATTCCCTGGCCCGGCAGATCCACTGTCAGCACATGGTATCCTTGCTGGATGGCCGCCGGGCCGGACATCAGGTAACAGTCCTCGGCAAAGGTTTCGATGCCCCCGATGATGAGCAGCGTGGGGCGCGGGTGGTTGCCAGGCTCCGCGGCCTGGAAATAGCCCGCCAACTGTCGCCCTTGATAGGGCACCTGGATGGCCTCGATGGGCGGGTCGGCCAGCGCCGCCGCTCGGCGAAAACAAGCCTGCATCTTTTGCCAGTTTTCCCGAAAAGCAGGAGTGGTGGGGTGCATCATGAACAGGGGGGCGCGATAGTAGGTGCACGCCCGCAGATACGTGCTTTTAGCAGCTTCCGAGTTGCCTGCGCGCAACTCGGAAGCTGCCAATTCCTCCACCTGCTCGGCCAGGGGGCGCCACTCTTGCTGCCAGCTTTGGGGGTCGCCATCGGTGATGCGTGCGGCTACGCCCATACATTCCACGGGCTCGCTGGCCCCCCAGACTTCCCGGCCCAATACCCAGGACAGATAATAATCCATGTCTCGATGGTCAAAGTGAACCTTGGTCTGACTACGCTGGGCCATGGCCTGTTTGCTCGCCATGCAGACGCTCCTTTAGTCGTTACTGCGCAAAGGACAATCAGACGGTTAACTGCATGATACCCGCGACGGCGTGTTGAATCAAATCCTTTAGCATTGTGTGCCCATGTATGCCAGTTTAGGCGGGCATGCTTTGTGCCACGCTTTACACGACCGTGACAGTTTATACAGATTTACCCTGTTTTCACTCTGAAGAATACAAAGTATGCTATAATCAGTGTGGCTTATCGGATACAGGCCTGCGAGAAAAGGTCCCAACCTTGCGCATGGCAGTTTTCAATGCAGAAAAGGAGAAGCATGCGATACGAAATTCATGGTGATGTGTTGCCCTCGATCGACGTCTGGCTAGACAAAGGGGATTCGGTGTTCACGGAGCGAGGCGGTATGGCCTGGATGAAGGGCGATATCGACATGAGCACCAACACCCGCGGCGGGCTGCTGGCTGGCCTGGGGCGCGCGCTGGCAGGCGAATCCCTCTTTATGACCACGTATACCTGCAAGGGCAATCAGGCGATGGTGACCTTTACCCCAGAGGCCCCTGGCAAGATTCTGCCGTTCGAGTTGGCGGCGGGCCAGAGCCTGATCTGCCAGAAGGATGCCTTCATGGCCGCGCAAGAGGGCGTCAAGATGGAGATTGCCTTCAGCAAGCGGCTGGGCGCGGGCTTTTTTGGCGGCGAAGGCTTTATTCTGCAAAAGATCACCGGGCCGGGCGTGGTTTGGTTGGAAATCGCGGGCGACGTGCGCGAATATGATCTCCAGGCGGGCGAGGTCATGAAGGTTGATCCGGGCCACATTGCCCTGTATGAGCCGAATGTGGATTACGCCATCGAGACGGTGCGCGGGGTGAAGAACGTTTTGTTCGGCGGCGAGGGTCTGTTCCTGGCTACCCTGCGCGGCCCCGGCAAGATCTGGTTGCAGTCCATGCCGCTCAACAACCTGGCGGCCAAGATCGCTCAGTACATTCCGAGTAAGAGCTGACCCACCTCCCGGGCAGTGCATGTCATAGCAGGGGCGCGGCGCGGATTCATCCGCCGCCGCGCCCCTGTGACGTTTCTACCCGTCGTATTCCTGCAAGGCCAGATAGGGCTGCGCCTCCTCCCACGTGTCTGCCAGAATCAGGTAGTAGGTGAACTCGCGCGTGGTGTTGGCCGCCAGGCGCACCTCGTCGCCTGCCTCCAGGATGCGCCCAAAGCGGCCCACGTCGCGTGGAACCACGTCGGCCTGCTGGCTGACCAGCAGCAGCGTGCGACCTGTGGCCGGGTTGCTTAGCGCGCCCCAGGTCTTGTGCTGGAAAAAGGCGGCCCAAGGCGTCGGGTGGCGGGTAATCCCCTCTCCCCGCAAGATCAGGTCTTCCGGGCACGCGCCCAGGCGACAGGCCACATTCCACCCCATGCGCGCCTGCTGTTCCACCGCCTGGAGGTTGCGCAGGCGGTAGACCAGGCGCAGCAAGCGAGACTCGCCCAGTGTGGTGAAATCCAGTTCCACTTGAAAGTCGCGCACCGATTGCGCGCTGGGGCGGGTGCGCAGCCGCACGCCCTGCCACGGCAGGCCGCTGGCGTCTGCGACACGCAGGGGTTCCGCCTCGGCCACATCCCGGTGCAGCATCCCCTCCCAGAAGATGCGATCCGCGGGCATGAGCAGGGCGTGGATACCCCCGAACCAGGGGTATTGAAAGCTGAATCCGTCCGGCCTGGGGAAGTAGCTGAACAACTGGTTGTCCAACTGGTTGACCCCCTCCAGGTGCCAGGCGACCACGCTGGGGCCGAACCCTGGCGCGATGACGAACTCGCTGACGCCGTTATGGATCGTCCACACGGGCTGCTCCTGCCGCTCGGCGGGGGCAACCTGCACGGGGGCTGGCGTGCCCGCCCGCACCACATGGAACGGGCGCACCTCCTCGGATAGCTCGGTGGTCAGCCGGGCCTGGCCCTGGTAGACGCCAAGTCGTCCCTGCGGCAATTGCAGGGCGATGTCTTGCACGACGGCCTGCTCGCGCTGCAACCTGGCTACCTGGACGGTGTTTGGCTGAGCCACCAGCCCGCCTTCGGCTTGCAGTTCCACCCGGCCATTTTCCGCCCGCCGCGAAACCGAGTCCACCACCAGCCGGGCATGCTCCTGATCTTCTACCGTGACCAGGACGGAGGGTTCGAGCCGGGCCAGCACAGGGGGGCGCGGAGTTGGTCCTTCTGCGGGAGTGGGCTTGCCCGCCCACGCCAGCAGGACGCGCCGGGCGGCCCGCCAGTCTCCCCGCTGGGCATACAGGCCCAGGCGCACCGGCTGGGAACGCTGCCCCGGCCCCAGGGTCTGGGCGGACATATTCAGGTCCACGCGCCGCCCAAAATCCAGTCGCTCGATGGGACCATCCCAGGCCGCCCCCATGACCGTCCCTTCGGATTCCAGCGCGAGCCAGGGTTCGGCGTAGGCTTGCGGGTCGCCGGGCGCGTCCTGCCAACCATGCGGATAGCGCCCTATGTCGCTGTGTACCAGCCCCATCGTCAGAGGCAGGGTGATCTGGTGGCGTTCCAGGGGCATGGCGCCCAGCATGAGCATCAAACGCGCATCCTGGACTTCACGCCCGCGATTTTCCAGGTAACAGGTCAGGCTGCCCAGGCCAGTGGGGGAGAGGGTAAACTCCTGACACAGGGTCAGCCCCGGCCGTCGTTTGGCCGCTGCCTCCAGGCGCACCGTGGCCCGCCCCGCACGCTCGACCAGCGTCAGCGTGCCGGGGGCGAACTCGGGCGGGAAGAAGGGCAGGCCGATCTCAGATTCTGCTTCCAGCAGCACGCGGTTCGCGGCGATGTCCGCGATGCGGAGGGCGTTTTCCGCCGCGTCTACGGTGATACGCAGGGCGTCCGTCTCCAGGCGCGCGCTCTGCGCTGTCTGGTTGGCCAGCAGCCCGCCCGCTGCCAGGCTAAACAGGGTCAGCGTCTCGGCCAGGGGCGGCACGCCCTCTCGGTTCGCGCACTCGACGCGCACGGGCAAGGTATATACCCCCTCTTGCTCTGCCGTCACCATCAGGGGCAGAGTGGCCTGTCCGCGGGCGGGTAGCTCGATCTCGGCCTGACGGGGCGAGACGGTCAGCCCCTCCGGCGGGACGATCAGCGCGTTCAGCGTGGCCGGGGCGTCCAGCTCGCTATAGAGCTGGAGGTGCAGCGGGACGGCGACGCCGGGCATAACTGTGATCTCGGCGGGGGTCGTGTCCAGGCGCAACGGGCGGCGGGGGCGCACGCCGGAGAACAGGCTCACCTCCTGGTCGCCCAGCCGAAACACCGACCGGATGGCGGGAGCAGTGCATTCGCCGATGTTCTGGGGTGCGTCGTCGGCCACGCGCACCGGCACGGCTCGTTCCACTGTCTCGCCGGGCGGCACCCTAAAGGCGTCCCGGTGGTCGACGCTCAATCCATCGCCCCCGGCCGTGTGCGCGATTACCGATAGAGGCTGTGTCCCTTTGTTGACCACCCGCCAGCGCAGGTTGATCGTGCTGCCTGTCAGGGGTTCGGGGTTGTCGACCAGGGCCGCGATCTGGACGGCATCTGTCTCGGCGGCCATCGGCGCGCGCGCCTCCCGATCAATCCAGATGGTCAGCGCCTCGCCGTCTGCCTCCCAGTGTTGGCGAAAGGCCGGAATCCCCTCCCAGCGCTCGTCGTTCATCCCGTGATTTATATCGGGCTGGTAGGATTCGTACCAGTCGTGCCGCTGGAAGAAGGGCTGGGCCAGGGGAAACTGCAGCGCCCCCGGAATGAAATTCTCCATGCGCACGGAGGTATCCGGCGCCCAAAAGTGGCCGGTCTTTTTATAGACTCGCATGGCCTTGAAATTGGCCGACCAGGTACGCAGGGTTTGGCGCTGCCAGCCCTCTTGCACAGAGCGCTCGATGGTGGCCTGGATCAGCTTGCGGCCGATGCTGTGCCCCTGATGGCCGGGGGCGACGTTGAGCACGGCCAGGTATCCCTCCCCGGCGGGCCGCTCCATGAAGGTGCAATAGCCCACGATCTCGCCATCTACCTCGGCGACCAGCACCATCAGATGCGGGTGGCTCTCGGTCACCCAGACGCGGGCCTGTTCGTCGGTAATGGGCACGCCCTGACTGAACGGGGCAGGCCATTCCATGTCGCTGGCATTCCACATCGCCGCCAGCTTCTCGGCATCCCTGTCTATATCAATCGGCCGAATAATCGCCTCGGACATTTCCTCTTCCTCCAATTTTTCGCAGAAGCAACTGGAAGATTATAGCCAGATCGCGCGGGATGGTCGAGCGCGCTGGGGAAGCATGGCGGCTTGTATTTGGTCGCAGGCTCTTCTTGTTGTAAGATGCCATGCACCTGTAATCTGGGCATCTGCGCGAGCGTTCGGCGCGCAACCCCCGGCTTGTACGGGTGTTATATCAGACAGGCCAGGCATAGGCTTGTGCTCGTGAGTCCTTGCCCGAAAACAGAGGAGGGTTTCATGTCATCTATCGCGTTGGTCACAGACAGCACGGCTGGGCTGCCGGATGCGTACGCCCGGCAGCATAACATTCGTGTTGTGCCCCTCTACATTAACATCGAAGGAACCAACTATCGGGATGGTGTGGATATCCAACCCGCAGCGTTCTACGAGCTACTGCCTCACGCCTCCACCCTGCCTACGACCTCGCAGCCTTCGGCGGGTGATTTTGCCCAGGTATACCGTTCCTTGGCAGCGGAGGGGGCGACGGGGATCATCTCCATCCACCTCTCGGAAGGCATCAGCGGCACGGTCAACTCGGCCACGTTGGCAGCCAAACAGGTGCCCGAAGTACAAGTAGCAGTCGTGAATACGCGCTCTGCGGTGGCCGCCCAGATGTTCGCCGTACAGGCCGGGGTGGCCGCTCGCGATGCGGGGGCGAATCTCGAGCAAACCCTGGCGGCAGTCCAAAAGGTCGTTGAGATGCAGCGGACAGTGTTCACCGTAGATAGTCTGGAGTACCTGTACAAGGGCGGGCGCATCGGTGGAGCGTCGGCGCTACTCGGTTCCCTGTTGCAGATCAAGCCCATGCTCTATTTTAACGAGGGCAAGATCGACGTGTTGGAGCGCATTCGCAAATCCAGTCGGGCGCTGACCCGGATGGTGGACCTGATGGGCGACTGGCTGGGGAAGGAAGAGCCTTTGCGGGCGATCATCATGCAGGCTGCCAACCCGGAAGTTGCCGAGAGCCTGGAGAAGATGCTGCGCCAGCAGTTGAACGTGACCGATGTTACTATCGTGCCCTTGACGCCGGTGATCGGCGCGCACGTTGGCAACGGCACGCTGGGCCTGTGTTGCTGCCCGGCTGCGTTGTTCCAGCCCGAGGGCGACGCGTAGAATCGCTACCGCAATACCCGGAACCAATGGAACCTGCTGTCTCACAGGCTGTGGCGCATGCCGCCACCTCCCGGTGGGTCGCCTGGTTCAGCCGAGGTTCCATCTGCTGTGAAATCTGAATTGTGAGAGCGCGTGTATGAGCAGAGTAATCAATACCGACAGTCCTGGCAAGATCCGGTCGCAGTTGCGGCGGACTATTGCCGAGATCCTGCGCCACCTGATGTTCAAGCGGGAAATCGACGAGGAAGCCAGAGACATGGCCGCGGCGCTGGTGTTCTCGCTGCGGGGCATTGCCGAAACAGTCGAGCAGACCGTAGAAGCCTGGGAGAACCGGGATTACTTCATGAAGGCGGATCGCTTTCGCCTGGAATGGGAATGGGTTAGCCCGGCAGCCAAACGGCTCAAGGAAGTGGTAGTGAACAATCGCTGGGAGGAGCTACCGCGGGAACTGGCCGCCCTGGTTCCTTATTTTGGCGATATTCGCATCGCCAAGATGACCCGCCCGCCTGAAACGTGGAAGGCGAGCTATCGCCTGCTGATCGAGCAGGGGTGATGCGGCGCACGCGGGAACGGGTCTCTCGGCGATCCATTCCTTGCTGACCACTAGCCCGGTATATGCCCGCATCAGCCGAAAACGGCCCGGAGCGGGCTATTCGTGATGGGCATCTCCCTCCGAACGTAAAGGTTCGGGCCAGGTGGAGGACGGTCCCCACAGCTCGGACGACTCGTTCAAGGTGAAGGTACGCCGCTCTTCGGTGGTCTTGCGTACCTCCGCGTCCGTGTTCCACGTCACCCAGGCAGCCAGGTCGGCGAATTCGTAGATCGTGACGACATGCGAGTTCCCGATGATCGGGCGATAGGCCCTGAGTTCGCTCAACCCTGGTGCGGCCAGCAGCCGGGGAACGGCAGTCTGTGCCCACGCCGTATAAGCCTGCACCTTGTCTGGATGAATGTTCCACCGGATAATCTGCGTGATCATTCCCGCGCTCTCCTTTCTAGGGCAAATACATTTCCGGGTGGAGGGCTGCAGGCACGATGGGAGATGGCCCCCACAACTCGGTAACTTCGTTCATCGTCAAGGCCCGCCGTTCCTCCGTAATCTTGCGCACCTCTTCTTGCGCGTTCCAGATGGTCCAGGCAGTTAAATCCTCAAATTCGTAGGTCGTGACCACCTGCGTAGAGCCAGCAATTGGGCCATACGCCCTAAACTCGATCAATCCCGGTACTGCCAGCAGCCGAGGGATCGCACTTTTGGCCCAGGCTTCATACGCCTGGACTCGCTCCGGTTGAATATCCCATCTGATGACCTGAATCACTATCGTCACTCTCCTTTTGACAAGACTCTGAAGGCAATGCAACGCCAGTCCAGTTCTCCGTGGCGCGTCGGTGGCAGCAATATGGCGCGTGTCTGAAAAAGGCGGGCAGGTTGTTAGGCGGGAGGTTGGGGGGTATCTCGGTGGGACGTTGGTCTGGCTAGGGGCTAAGGCGAAGGTAACCAAGCAGGTGTAGTTTGGCGTAAGTGGGGCAATCTGTCAAGCGTCACTTGGTCCCGGTTCCCAGCCCACCCCTTGGCTCCAGTGGCCCGCCTTGCGCAGTATTTCCCAGATAAAAGGGCCTTTGGCTTCTGTGTACGCCTCGCGGCCCTCGCGGTATTTTTCGGCCAGCGCAAATTTGAGCGCCGCGTAGCGTTGGGCATCCTCTGGATGGGTGCGCAGATAATCGCGAAACAGCAGAGCAAACTGCTCTGTCCAGCTACCCAGCCGTCGCACGTGGATGTGCGTCCGGCGCTGGCCGGGCGCCTCGCGGAAGTAGCGCTTGCTGCGGTCGGGATTGGCGGGCCGGAAGGTATAGCCCAGGCGCTCCAGCGGTAGACGGAACGCGTCCACCGGCTCCAGGGCAGCCACGGAAATCTGGATGTCGATGATGGGCTTGGCGTCCATGCCCGGCACGGAGGTGGAGCCGATATGGTCGATGCGCAGGGCCACGTCCCCCATCGTCCGGCGCATGGGCGCGGCCAATTGCTGGAACAGGGCGGGCCATTGTGGGTCATAGGGGACGACGAGGACGGAGTCTGACATGGGGTTACCTCGCGTGCTCCGTAGCCGAGCCACCCTTCTTGCTCGCATGGTACGGCGAACCAGAATGGTTCGGCTACGGAATAAGCCTGTATTCCTCGGATGTAGCCGAGCCATTCTAATTCGTGCTGGCTCATGTCTTTCGGCGAATCAGAATGGTTCGGCTACGGAACAAGCCCTTATTCTTGCACAGTCAGCTCGATGACCGGGTTGGTCAGCGTGCCCATGCCCTCGAAGGTGATCTCGATCACGTCGCCATCCGCCAGGGTAAAGGTGTCCGGCGGGACGATGCCCGTGCCGGTGAGCACGAAAATGCCGGTGGGGAAGCTGTTGCAGCGCCCCAGGTAGCTCACCAACTGGGTGAGGGGCCGGTGAATCTTGGAGGTGTGGGTCTCGCCGCGGAAAGCGGGCTGCCCGTCGCGATAGATGACGCACTCGACGGCCTGCGTCAGCGGGTTGAACTGCTCCGTGGCCAACCGCACAAAGGGGCCTAACGCGCAGCAGCGATTATACACCTTGGCCTGCGGCAGGTAGAGCGGGTTCTGCCCCTCGATGTCCCGCGAGCTCATGTCGTTGCCCACCGTGTATCCCACGATCTCCAGGCCGGGGGTGACGACCAGCGCCATCTCTGGCTCTGGCACGTCCCATTGCGAGTCGGCGCGAATGGCGACGGCCTCGCCGGGGCCGACCACGCGGTTGGGGGTGGCCTTGAAGAATATTTCGGGGCGCGGCGCGTCATACACCTTGCCGTAGATGGTCGGTTCCTGCGACTCGCGCATGCGAGCGGCGCGGCTCATCTCATAGGTTACGCCGCAAGCCCAGACCTCTTGCGTGTCCAGGGGGGCCAGCACTTGCAGGCTGGTATCTTCCGCCAGCAGGTCCTCCGCGAGGCAGACGGGTTTCGTGCTGGCGGGGATAGCGAGCAGGTCGGCCAGCGCCGCGGCGACGCGGCCCGTCGCCGCCACGAGCCAGGCTTCCATCGTGGCGTATTCGGCGCGACCGGTCGCCGTCAGGTTGTACAGTTCTCCATTTGCAATCAAACCCAGATAGGGGCCGCCCTGAGAGTCACGGTAACGGCAGAGAGAAGCATCAGGTATCATGAAAATCTCCTTCGTTGGTGAGTGATTAGGATGACGGTTAAAGGGCTGCGCTATCCATTGCCTGGGCGCATTATACCCCGCCCGCTGCGGTTCGTCGAACCCGAACGGGGGAGCTAGCTACTGCTCTGGTATCGGCGCATTGAGAAACTCGTTTGTCATTGACGTGACCCAACCGACTTGATCCATCAGCGTGACATGCGTGGTGCCAGGAAGAATCGCGAGTTGCGAGGCGGGGAGACCCACCAGATCGCCAGCCACGCCGCCACCCACCAGGCGAAACATTTCGACGACGTGCTCGGGGCGCACGATATCCGAATCCCCCACCATGATCAACATAGGCGCTTGGAACGCCCGGATCTGTTCAGGCGTCCAGGGCTGATAGTGGTGATCCATCTCATTTTTCTTGGCGACCAACGTGGCCCAGTCTGCGGGATTGGGCGCTACCTTGTCGTATGCCTCTTTCCAGGGCGTACCGTCCAGGGCGTCGGGCGGCATATCGTCCAGCCCCTCCATCAGACCAGGATGTAGACCCTCGAGGTTGTAGGCAGTTCCACCAGCCAGCACCAGTTTGCGCGCCATCTCGGGATGGTGATAGGCAATCCTCATCGCGATGTCACTGCCCATGCTATACCCGAAAAAGTCAGCTCTTTCAATGCCAAGGTGCTGGAGCAAGGCGACGGTGTCGTCTGCCATATGCTCGTAGCGCAAGGGGCGCTGAATATCGGCGGTGTGTCCATGCCCTTGCTGCTCGACGGCAATGACCTGACGGATCTTGGCCAAGATCGGCAGCATTTGGCCGAAATCGGGTTCGACAGACGAAAAAGCGCCGTGCAGCAGGACCAGCGGCAGATCGTCCCCCTGTCGTGCGCCGTGCATTTCATAGTACATCTTCAGACCGCTGACGGGAGCGTAGCCGCTCTCGACCAGGGTGGATGCGTTGCCAGCACTCATCTCGCATCTCCTTACGTGTCCATTCCTCCTAAAATCTGACCTTCTTGAGTATAACAGATGCGAGCGGTGTGCTGTCAAACCTGATTCGCAGGTGCCGCCCAACTGGTGACTGATTGTGCGGAATCCAGTCCGCACAAGATACCACGGCTCCCTTCTTCCATCGCCGCTTTGGCGCACAAGGGTGCAACCTGATCTTGAACACCACAAATTTCGTGTGTTTCTGTATTGGTCAAGCGGATGTTACACAGACACGGGTAAGCGGTTGATGGAGGGCCATTGCTGTTGTGCTTCTCGTAGGCGCGATTTCTTCGGAACCGTGGTTCCGCTATCGCGTTCTGCTCCATATTATCGTTCTTTCGCGGTATGGAAACCGCGCCTACGAGTTCACCCAAATATGCCCTACTGTAGCATGATCTTGACCAATACATTTTTCGTGTTGTTCGTGTATTTCTGTAATGGTCAGGATGAAGTTACACATCTGCGCCAAAGCAGCGACGGACGAAATGAGCGCCGTAATATGTGAGCCTCGCTCCGTGCCCCCGCCCAGCACTGAAGGTGCCGGGCTAATGGTTAAAAAAGTAGGCTCAAGCCCACTGGAACCCAGTCAACCCGTTTGAACGGGTTTCTCCCCCCAACCCGCAGGTTGGGGCACCCAGCCTGGGACCTTCAGTCCAAGGTGGGGCTGTGTATCATCCCCTTGACCAATACATTGTTCGTGTATTTCGTGGTTAAAACTATTTCTGTGTTTTCCGTGTATTCTGTGGTCCTCTCCCCCCGTTTCCGGCACTCACGGCGCTCACGGCGAGCCGTGTTCCGTCCGCTGGATGATCTCGGCTTGCATCTCGGGAGACAGCCCCACGAAATAGTCGCTATACCCGCCGATGCGCACCACCAGGTCGCGGTATTGCTCCGGGTGGGCCTGGGCGGCCAGCAGCGTGTCGCGGTCCACCACGTTCACCTGTAGCTCGAACCCGCCCCGCTGCATAAAGGTCTCGACCAGGGAGCGCAGCCCCTCCATAAAATCGGCCTGACGACCCGCGCGGGTGAACTTACAGTTGACGGCGATGCCGCCCAGCATGGGAGTGTGATCCCACTTGGTAGACGACAGGATGGCCGCCGTCGGGCCGCGCCGCTCGCGCCCCTGCGCGGGACCAGAGCCATCGCCCAGCGCCGCGCCCGCCAGCCGCCCATCGGGGGAGGCGGTGGTGACCCGGCCCAGCCGCTCGTGCATGATCCAGCAGAAAAAGCCGGGATGGAACGCGCCGCCCAGGTAGGTCCGGTGCTGGCGCACGTGCCGCACGATGGACTCGGTAATGCGCACGGCCAGCGCGTCCACCGCGTCGTCGTCGTTGCCATACTTGGGAGCTTGATGGAGCAGCTTGAGTCGCAAACTCTCGCTCTCTTGGTAATTCTGGCGCAACTGCTCGGCCAGCTCCATCAGGGTGAGGCTCTGTTCCTCGAACACGTACTGGCGAATCACCGTCAGCGCGTCCACCAGATTAGCGAGGCCGACGAAGGAAGGCTCGACCCAGTTATGGCGCGCGCCGCCCTGGTCGATGTCTTTTCCGTGCGCCAGGCAATCATTGACAAAGCAGGAGAGCAGCGGCCAGCCGCCGTGATAGTAGCGGGTCATCTGGCAGGTGTTCTCGTCGATCACCGCCCGGCGGATCACCTCGGCCAGATGCGCGTCGTAGGCCCGCAGCAACTCCTCGAATGAGGCGAACGCTGGCCCGGTGGCCTGCCCTCCGGTATGGGTGGGCAGCGAGCCACCGCCCGTCAGCGTCTGCTGGGCAGTATCCAGCGAGTGCACTCCCAACAGGTCGTGTAGCAGTTGCACCAGGTTGATGTAGGGGCTGGCGACATACACGTTGGAGGAAGCGACGGGGGTAATTTCGACGCACGTGCTGTGCTGATACAGGCAGGCTTCGGCGGGCGGTAGTCCGGCGTTCGCCATGCCCCGGGAAATCACATCGTCGTTGAACAGCGCCGGATGGGTCAGCCCCTCGGCCAGCAGCTCGCAGGCCCGCTGGGTGATGTCCGGCGGGGTTTCGTCGTTCCAGCACAGGCCGATGCCGGGATAGGATAGGCGGGTGTGCGGGATGCTCTCCAGGAACAGGCGGGTCAACTCGTTGCTGATGTCGCGGCCGCTGCCGTCTCGCCCGCCGACCATGAATCCCACGGCCAGCCCGCGCGGGGTATAGGCGCTGAGCATCAGGCACAGGCAATCGATCAGCTCTTGCGCCTGGGCGCGGGTCAGTCGCCCCGCGGCCAGATCGCGCTGGTAATAGGGCAGCAGGTAGCGGTCGGGCCGCCCCAACTGGAACAGCAGCATGAGCTGACCGGCGCACAGGGCAAAGGTCACCAGGTGGATGGCTTGCACGGCCTCGCGGAAGGTGCGGGCCGGTTCCTCCGGCACGCGCCGACAAACAGCCGCGATCTCGGCAAGCTCGGCCTGGCGGGCCGGGTCGCTGGCGGTTTGCGCTAGTTGCTCGGCGTGGTCGGCATAGTGGTAGGAGAAATCGCGCAGACCGTCCAGCGCGATCAGGCAGGCCCGGTAAAAGGCGTCCTTTTCCAGGTCTTGTGGCACCGTCAGGTCAAGATTCTCACGGTAATTGTGGATTTGCTCGCGGATGCCTCGCAGTCCCAGGCGCAGCAGTTTCTCATAGTCGATGGACATATGCGCCCGCTGGCCGTGCACCGGGCTGGCCGCGCGCGAGGCGTCCTTGCGCCAATGCTCCAGCTCGGCCCGTTCCTGCTCGGTGAGGTTGCGAGACGAGTATTTGCCCACCAGCAACTCGTCCGGGCCGATTTCCGGCGTCAGGCCGCGCAGCACGTCGGCTGTGGCCCGGCCCCGCCGCACCATATGCCAGGGTTCTGCCGCGCTCGCCAGCCAGGAGCGCCCCCAGAGCAGTTCCGACTCGACATTACTCTTGATCTCACCCTGCGCCAGCAGGATGCTTTCGCGCAGCCGTTGGACCCGTCGCGTTGGTTCCATAGCAGCACCTCCTGTTTGAGCTGTGCAGCGATCTGTCTAGCCGTGGCGAGCTTGAATCCCGACGCTTTGGGCAACCTGGGTCAGTTCTTCCATCACCTCTTTCGAGGGGCGCTTTAACTCTCTGGCTCGATAGTCCAGTTCCAGGCTATCGTATTTACTGGTTGCCATCGGGTGGAAGGGCAGCAGCTCGTAGTAGAGCAGGTTGGGCAGGTGGCTGACAAATTCGGCGATGGCTCGCACATCCTTGGCGTTATCGTTCACGCCCGGCACGATGGGCGTGCGCACGATCAAGGGCTGAGGCTGTTGTCCCAGGCGCACGGCGTTCTCCAGGATGCACCCGTTGGGCACGCCGGTGCATTCCTTGTGTCGGGCCGAGTCCATCAACTTGATGTCCATCATCACCAGATCGACCACGGGCAAGAGGGAGGCGATGCGCTCCCAGGGGAAATTGGCCGCGGTCTCGATGGCCGTGTGCACCCCTTGCTGGCGGCACTGTTCGAGGATCGCATAGGAGAACTCGAGTTGGAGCAAAGGCTCGCCGCCGGAGAGGGTCACGCCGCCGTTGGATGTCTCGTAGAAGGGCTTGTCACGCAAGACCTCTTCCACGACTTCTTCCACCGTTTTCGTCTCGCCGACGAGCACCAGAGCTTCGGCGTAGCAGGTTTCGGCGCAAGCGCCGCAGCCGGTGCACAGTTCGCGGTGGAAGGTGCGCTGTCCGTCTATCAGGACATGCGCGTGATTGGGGCAACGCTCAAAGCAGGCGCCGCAGCCGATGCAGCGATTGAGAAAGAGCTGCAACTCGGGCTTGGGGCTGAGGGTCTCGGGGTTATGACACCAGAAACAGCGCAGATTGCACCCCTTGAGGAAGACCGTGGTGCGAATGCCGGGGCCGTCATGGATAGAGAAACGCTGGATGTTGGTTACGATGCCTTTCATGGGATGATTTTTCTCCCCGCTTTGTAGTGTAAGGACAGATTCATATTAACCCACCGGGGGGTGGCCGTCAATAAGCCATAAGAGGGAGATGCTACCGGGGGTAGATACAAAAACAGGCCGGTTCCTTGTCGGATCGGCCTGTTTACACTATAATCTGGTCACATCGCTTCTATTGAGAGGTACCGCATAGGGGATTCGAACCCCTGATCTCCTCCTTGAGAGGGAGGTGTCCTGGGCCTCTAGACGAATGCGGCACAAGCAAGACTGGAAGTATTATAAGGATAAACCCGGAACTGTCAAAATATGGTTGCGGGAAACGGGGTGCAGCAGAATCACAGGCAGTTGCACCCAAGGAGACCGGAAAAGATGCTGACCGAATTGCTGATCCGAACGGGAGGCAGAGCCGAGTTGGTGGACATCACTGGCCAGGTGCAGGATGTTGTCTCGGCCAGTGACGTGACGAGTGGAGTGTGCTATATTACCATCCCGCACACGACGGCAGGGCTGACGTTGAACGAGAACTGGGACCCCGCCGTGCGCGACGACATCTTGCACGCCCTGGACGTACTGGTGCCGCGGGTGGGGGATTATCGGCACGCGGAGGGCAACTCCCCGGCGCACATGAAAAGCATTCTCACCGGGCATTCCTTGGTGATCATGGTGGAGAATGCCTCGCTGGTGCTGGGGACCTGGCAGGGGATCTATCTGGCCGAGTATGATGGCCCGCGCCAGCGGCGGGTATTGGTCAAGGTCATTTCCGAATAAGCCTTCTGGGGGGACGGCGTGCCGCGCAGGCTCGCCCGGTTGCGCCTGTCCCCTGGCAGGCAATATACATACCATCATAGGAGCATCGTCACATGGGCAAGTACGATAGTGTCGAGTTGCAGGGGGCTGAGCGCGAGGAGGCCGTGGCGGCAGTGGAGCAGCAGATCGCGGACTGGGGGCTGCAGATGCCTCCGGTGACGCCCCTGCCGTTGCATTTCGGGCTGCACCGCTTTGCGGAGATCGGGGAAACCGAGTTCTGGGTAGCCAACGAGGAACAGCTCGGCTACTGTGGCAAGTTCCTGTTCGTCTTTGACGGGCAGACCTGCCCCTACCATTCCCACCGGGTCAAGCACGAGACCTTTTTCATCGTCAAGGGAAGCGTGCGGATGAAGGTCGGGGAGGACGAGCGGATCATGCGCGAGGGGGATTTGCTGGCGATGCCGCCGGGTATGGGACATTCGTTCACCGGCATCGGCCCCGCGCTGATTCTGGAGGTGTCCATGCCGTCGCAGTTGCAGGACAACTTTTTCGCCGATAAGCACATCGGGGAGAATGGCGTCATCTGAACGGTTAACCCGGTATCCCCTGATCCCCGGCGTGGATGGGGGCCAGGGGATACCCACCAAGACGAACGCGAATAGGAGGAACACTATGCCGCTTTTGACCGTTGTATCGCCGCAAGAGCGACCGCAAATCAAGCGTTATCAGCTCCTCGACCTCGTATTGGCCCCTACCTTCCTTGCCGTGGATCACAACCCGTTCGACGCGGCCTTTGCCGTCGCTTTCTATGGCCCGCAAGGCCAGGCCCTCACCATCCCCGGCTTTTTCGACAGCGAGATGGGTTATGTGGTGCGGTTTTCCCCGACGGTAGAGGGGATCTGGCATTATACCAGCCACTCGGAGATGCCCGCGCTCGACGGCGTGTCGGGGGAGGTCACCTGCGTCGCCAACGACGAGCCTGCCATCCACGGCCAGCTTACCGTAGACCCGGCCCATCCCCAGCACTTCCGCTTGGAGGATGGCACGCCCTGTTTCCCCCTGGGCTATGAGGTGGACTGGCTGATGATGATGGACCAGCAGCCGTCTGACCTGACGCGCGTGGACGCCTTTCTTGATGGCATCGCCGAGGCGGGCTTCAATCTGGTCACGGTGAACGCCTACGCCTACACCTGCCGGGGATGGGTGGCCGAAGATCAAGAGTCGGACCCGCGCTATATCAAGCCCGCGCTCGCCCCGTGGGTTGGCGGCAATGAGCAGCCGGATTACCAGCACATGGACCCGGCCTTTTTCCGCCATTTCGATCGGGTGATGCTCGACTTGTTACAGCGCGGCATCCAGGCCCATGTGATGATTCATGTCTACAACAAGCAAGTGAACTGGCCCGAGTTCGGCTCCGCCGACGATGACCGCTATTGGCGCTATATCGTGGCCCGCTACCAGGCCTTCTGCAATACGATCTGGGACACGGCCAAGGAGTCCTACTACCAGCCCGCCGAGTACATCTGGGACCGGATGGGGCTGATCCGGCAGTTGGACGGCTACCGTCGCTTGCTCACCGTCCACGACGCGAATACCCCCTATGACCCGGAAAAAGCCTGGGCCCAGCGTTGGTGGCACCCCAAAAAGGACTACAGCGACGAGCTGGCGGATTTCAAGGCGGACCAGATTCATCAGAACTGGTATGCCGACGCCGTGCGTAACTATCGGGCCGCCCGCAGGCCGTACATGAACATCGAGTACAGCTATGAGGAGGGGGTGGAGAATCTGCCCACCTACGGCGTCAAGCAGGACTGGCGCGAGGTGATCCGGCGCACGTGGTTGATCGCGATGGGTGGCGGGTACGTGAACTATTACTATTCCAACACGGCCTGGAATCTGTTTGCGCCCCAGCCGGAGCCGCCCGGCTATCAGGCCATGCGCCGGTTCTACGATTTCTGGCAGGGCACGAACTATTGGACGCTGGCGCCCGATAATACCCCGCTGGGAGACACGGCCCGCGAGGGCGTTTGCTGCCGCGCCAATGCGGGCGTGGAATATGTGGTGTGGGACGAGCCGGGCGAGGGGTTCACGCTGACGGTGGCAGGCGCTAACGCCCCGTTGCGGGCCACCTGGTTCGACCCGTTGACCGGCGAGTCGGTGGACGGCGGGCAGTATGACAACGGCGCGCATGCATTTCGTTCACCGTGGGGCGCGGGCCGTTGGGTGCTCTTGCATGTGGCTGCGGCCACAGCCGGGGCCAAAAGCTAGGGTACGCAACAAAGGAGGAGTGTTGTGGCAGGAGTGATACCGGCCCGGCGGGAGATTCCGGTAGAGTATACCTGGGACGTCGCCAGTGTTTTCGCATCTGATGAAGCCTGGGAAGCCGAGATTCGCAGCGTGCGGGAGCGGCTGGGGCAGGTGGACCGCTTTCGCGGGCACCTGGGGGATGGACCTGAGGTGCTGGCCGACTGGCTCGACTTTTCCGAGCGCACCCAGCGCAGCCTGGGCAAGATCTATGTGTATGCCAGCAACCTGCACGCCGTGGACACCGCCGACCAGGAAGCGGCGGCCAAGGACAGCCGCGTGTCCAGCCTGTACGCACAGGTGATGGCGGCCCTCTCATTTTCCGAGCCGGAGCTGTTGTCCATCGGCCTGGAGACGTTGCGCCGTTGGGTGAAGGAGGAGCCGCGCCTGGCGATCTATGCCCATTACCTGGATGAGCTAGAGGCCCGGCAGGCCCACCTGCGCTCGACGGAAGTGGAAGAGCTGTTGGGGCAAGTGTCCGACCCCTTCCGCACCGCCTCGGAGACTCACGGTGTCCTGGCTGACGCCGACCTGAAATTCGCACCGGCGCAGAGCGCGCAGGGGCAGACATTCGAGGTGGGGCAGGGGAGCATCGGCGCGCTGCTGAACCACGCGGACCGGGAGGTGCGCCGTACCGCCTGGGAAAGCTATGCCGACGCGCACCTGGCGGTCAAGAATACGATGGCGAACGCGCTGCTGGCGGGGATCAAGCAGGATATCTTTTACGCCCGCGCGCGCCGCTATCCTTCCGCGTTGGAGGCCGCCCTCGCGCCCAACCATATCCCGGTGGAGGTGTACTATAACGTCGTCAACACCTTTCGCAAGAACCTGCCCATCTGGCATCGTTACTGGCGCGTGCGGCGCAAGGCCCTGGGCTATGATCGACTGCACGTCTATGACATCAAGGCCCCACTGACCGACCGCTCGCCCAACGTGCTGTTTCAGCAGGCGGCGGACTGGATCAGCGAGGGGATGCAGCCGTTGGGCCAGGAGTATGTGGATATCCTGCAGAACGGCCTCTTGCGGCAGCGTTGGGTGGACATTTACCCCAACAAGGGCAAGCGATCGGGGGCGTTTTCCACGGGCGTGCCCGGCACCTATCCCTTTGTCCTGATGAGCTATGTGGATGACCTGTATAGCCTGAGCACGCTGGCCCACGAACTGGGGCACTCGCTGCATTCGTACTACACCTGGCATACCCAGCCCTACGTGTATGCCGACTATTCCATCTTTGTGGCCGAAGTCGCCTCGAACTTTAACCAGGCCCTCGTGCGCGATTACCTGTTCGCGAAGCAGCCCGACCCCGACTTTCAGATCGCCTTGATCGAGGAGGCGATGTCCAATTTCCATCGGTACTTTTTCATCATGCCCACCCTGGCCCGGTTCGAGCTTATCACGCACGAGATGGTGGAGAAGGGCGGCTCGCTGACCGCCGATGGGATGATCGCCTTGATGTGTGACCTGTTCCAGGAGGGGTACGGTCAGGAAGTCGAGATCGACCGGAACCGGATCGGCATCACCTGGGCCGAGTTCCACACGCATCTATACTCCAACTTTTACGTTTACCAGTACACGACCGGCATTGCGGCGGCGCAGGCGTTGGAACAGCGGGTGCAGGAGGGCCAGCCGGGCGCGGTGGAGGACTATATCGCGTTCTTGAAGGCGGGCAGCAGCCGTTTTCCGCTGGACGCGCTCAAGCTGGCCGGGATTGATATGACTACGCCCGCGCCTATCGAGGAGGCGTTCGCCTACCTCGGTTCGCTGGTGGACCGCCTCGAAGGGCTGGCCGGGTAAATACTTGCAAAGGATACGACATGATTCCCTGGAAATTGAGTGCCAACCTGGCCTTTTTCGGCCTGCAACGAGATCGCTATACCCAGTACCAGCCTGCGCGCACGCTGGAGGACAAGATCCGGCTCGCCAGCCAGATCGAAGGGATATCCGGCGTCGAGCTGAAATACCCCTTTGACCTGGAAGACCCCCAGCTAGCCAAACGCCTGTTGGAGGAGTATGGCCTGGAGTTGTCCGCCGTGAACGTGGACATCAAGGACGCCACGCTCTTTCGCTACGGGGCGCTATCGGCCAGCAGCGCCGAGGCGCGGCGGCAGGTGGTGGCTCGCCTGCGCGAGGGGATGGACATTGCCGCCTCATTGGGCACGCCGTTGGTGACGACCTGCCCGCTGGCGGACAGCTATGGCTATCCCTTCCAGATAGACTATGCCGCGGCGTGGGGGCGACTGATTGAGACGGTGCGGGAGGTGGCCGCTTACCGGCCTGATATTCGCTTTGTGCTGGAATATCAGCCGCACGACTTGCAGGCTCACCCGCTGCTGGACAACGTGGGCAAGATGCTGCACGTATGCGCCGGGGTGGGGCTGCCGAATTTCGGGGCCAACCTGGACATCGGCCACTCGTTCGCCGGGGGGGAATCCCCCGCGGAGGCCATCGCGCTGTTGGCGGGCCAGGGGCGGCTGTTCTACATCCATACAAACGATAGCACCGGCGACGGCGGCGATTGGGACATGCTCTCCGGCTCGATGCACCTGTGGCACTGGCTGGAAATTCTGTATACGCTGCAACGGCTGGAATATTCTGGCTGGTTGGGCGCGGACATTATCACGGCGCAGATGGACCCGGTTCCGGCGTTTGGGGCCAACGCGCGCATGTTACTCCGAATGTGGCGGGTATTGGAGCGGATCGGCCTGGACAAGCTGACGGAGTTGATGCAGCAGGACGGCAACATCGCCGAGACGTTCGACTTTTTGGGGGAGCAGGTGTTGGGGCAGGAGTGAATTGTGTGACCTTTACTACGGTTCGGGTTCTGCGAACCCGAACCGCTCCATCTCCCAATGCGCGATGGCGTTGGACCGCCGCCATCCTTGGCGGCTTCCGTTAGCATTATCGCAGGACTGCAACTGGGCAGTTGCGCTCAACGTGGAGGCTGATTCATGCACACCTTTGTCACTGTTGTTATTGTCGCGGTTGCGGCTACCTTTTGTGTTTGTCTTGTGGTCCTCTTTTGGGTCAGGCTTTGCCGCTCGCGTGGCAAGGCCAAAGCCCAAGAGCAGGCGCGAGTCGTATCCGAGCCTATCGCCCCACCACCTGCCACCAAAGTCCTTCCTCACCAACCGGCGAGTACGGTCACTACAAGTACCTCCGAGATTCAAAGGCAGTCCCTGGACATGCCCAAGCATGTTGTCTCGCTGCCTGCCACAAAAAAGCCTCCCCACGAACCGGCGAGTACGGTCGCAACGAGTGCCAAGATTGGCAAATGCAAACATGGTGTTCCGCTGAACGAGTATTGCATTAACTGCAAGCTGGAGAAACCCCTCTGGGATGAAGAGCATGTCCGCAAACATGGGGATTACAGGAGTGATTAGTCCACGCCAGGGAGTGGCGTCACGGGGGAGCGCGCTATGGAAAGCGCGGCTACGATCTGCGGCGATTTGCTGCGTATCGTAGGCGCGGTTTCCATACCGCGATAGGTCGTGTGATTCCCACGAGCGTACATCTGATGGTCTGCAGCCCTCTGCGCCAAAGCACGTTACTGTCGAGAGGGGGAAGAGATTCATGGACTTACCCATCCGAGCCAGGATTCGACGCTGGTACGTGGCGAACGCCATCTACTTTGTCACATGCGTTACTCGTGAGCGTCGCCCCATCTTTACCAACCCCTCAGACCTGGGTTTGCTACGAGAGACCGTCCGCAAGGCGAAGGATCATCACCCTTTCCATATGCTCGCTTACGCCTTCATGCCTGATCATTTTCACTTGCTAGTCTGTTTGGGCGAAACCACAGACATCAGCAAGCTGATGCATTCTGTCCAGCGTAACTTTACCTTGAACTACAAGGCGGCCCACAACTTGACCGGAGAACTGCATATCTGGCAGCGGGGATTCTGGGATCACGTCATTCGCGATGAGCGCGATCTGGAGCAACATTTCAATTATATCCATTACAATCCGGTGAAACACGGCTATGTCTCGGTTCCGATAGATTACCCGGATACAAGTTTCCCTGGATACGTGGAACGGGGATGGTACGGGTCCACCTGGAGCGAAGATACCGGTTTGCAGTACGAATACTGTGAGCCGCGAGAAGCCCGCGGAGAATAAGGTCGTACATGCTCTTTTGAACTGGCTGTGGCATGGCTAGGTATCGCGTCCAATGCAGGTCAACCACTGTTGCATTCTCTGAAGGGGGATTTTTCAACTTTGGGGTCTGGCGCGCTATGGAAAGCGCGGCTACGACTGCCGAGCGCTCCGTTTAGGCGAAAAAGGGTATTGAAACGGCGGGGCGGGCATGCTATAATCTGAACATAATCCCTGCAGCAGCGCGCGCAAGGGGGGCAACAACAGGTACTCTCGGAATCACCGTAAGCGTCTCTGTCAACGTAGATAGGCGGACTATTCGATTCTCTGAGGAGGCAAGTTGCCATGAACCAGTTCTGCTCCGTGCACGTGTACAACCTCAAGCCGGGTGTCGACAAGGCCGAGTTTGAGCGCTTTATGGAGGTGGAGTGGCTGCCCTTTATCATGCGCAAGCCGGGTTGCAAGGGCACGATGTTGTTGAAGGGATACAAGGGCGAGTGGATGAGCCAGAAGGTGGATTACGCGACCATCGAGATCTGGGATGACGCCAGGTCCAACCGCGAGGCCTGGGGCGGACCGCGCAGAGATTGGGTGGACCCACCTGAACTCAAGCCCTTGATGGACCGCTTTCGCGCCTATGCCGTGCCTGAAAGCTTTCGCACGTACGAGTTTGAGCGGGTTTCATAAACAAGATGGCGGGCCGATAAGCCCGCCGCGCGATGTCCATTGCGAGACACAAAAAGCACAGCCTGAAGGTTATCCAGGCTGTGCTTTGCTTTCCCCTGACGAACTTATTCTTCCGCGCCGCCCAGATGGGCCGAGCGACGCATGCTCTTGGGGCTGACGAAACCGCTGGCCGTTACCTGGCCGCTGCTGCCGAACAGGCGAATCTTGTGGCGGACGACCTCTTTGACGGCATCCCGCGATTGCACCAGCAACTTGCGCGGGTCCACTTCCTTGGGCTGATCGGCGATAGCCTTGCGCAGGGCCTCGGTAAAGGCCACGTTGAGCATCGTGGCGACGTTTATCTTGGCTATACCGTACTGGATGGCCTCTAGTTCGCTCTCTTCCTTCACGCCGGAAGATCCATGCAGCACGAACGGGACATCTGCTACTTTGGCGCGAATCTCCTTGAGGCGCTCGATATCCAGCTCGGCGGCGGCGGCCTGCATGGCGTGCACCGACCCGATGGCGACGGCCAGCGAATCGCAGCCAGTACGCTGGATGAAATCCAACGCCTGGTCGGGATTGGTCATGGCGTTGCGCACGTCCTCATCGCTGACGCCGTCGGTAGATTGGAGCACGCGGCCCAGTTCGGCCTCGACGGGGATGCCGCACATATGGGCAAAGTTGGCGACCTGCGAGGTAGTAGCCACGTTCTCCTCGTAGGACTTCTTCGAGCCGTCGAACATGAGGGAGGTGAATCCGGCCCGCAGACAACGCACGTTCTGCTCGAAATCGGTGCCGTGGTCCAGGTGCAGCACGACGGGCACGTTGGCCTCAGCGGCAGCCGTCCTGACCATAGCAGCGGCGAATTCGAGGCCTGCGTAACGGATCGCGCCCTGGCTGACCTGCAAGATCACGGGAGCGCGCTCCTCGACGGCAGCGTCTACGATAGCCTGAACCTGCTCCATGTTGTTGGCGTTAAAAGCGCCGACGGCGAAACGTCCTTCCACGGCGGCCTTTAATATTGCTTGGCTGGTGACGAGTGGCATGTAGGGTGACTCCTTTCACTGCTTTCAAATGTTGTTGAATGAGAAGCTGTGACGCTCGAAACCCGGCGAGGCGACCGGCACACAAAGAAATAGGGCTGCATCCCCTTGAGGACTCGCCCTACCTTGGAACGTCCAAATTCGCTTTGTGAGCCCCCTTGCCTGCTTGTCAAGCCGGGGTATTTCCTGTAATATCTGGTGGTATAGTGCCGAAGGTGGGATTCGAACCCACACGGGGTTGCCCCCAATGGTTTTTGAGACCACCGCGTATTCCATTCCGCCACTTCGGCTCGATCCGATGCAAAAGCTAGTATAAGCAAACCAGCCCAAGTCGTCAAGTTTGAGAAAACACCTACTTCAGGTACACTTGAACCGGCCCAACCGAATTGTTGCGGGGTCCGATTGTCTTACTAGAATGGCCGCTGATACTCACCGATGAATGAAGAAAAGCTCGTTCTCGCTGCGCAAAAGGGCGATGTAAACGCCTTCAACCAGTTGGTCCTGGATTACCAGGGACTGGCCTATAACGTGGCCTATCGCATTCTGGGAAACGCGGACAAGGCCGCAGACGCCACGCAAGACGCGTTCTTGCGTGGCTATCGTGCGTTGCACCAATTCCGGGGCGGGTCCTTCAAGACCTGGCTCTTGCGGATTGTGACCAACTGCTGCTACGACCAGTTGCGCGTCTTGCAGCGCCGCCCCACCTCGCCGATTGACGACCTGGTGGAGGATGACGAGCATAGCACGATCCTGGAGGATTCGTCCGAATCCCCGCAAGAGCACGTCGAGCGCCTGGAACTGGATGGATTCATCCAGGAGGCGCTGGAGGCGCTGCCCGAGGATCAGCGGGTGGTGCTCGTAATGAGCGACATCGAGGGCATGAGCTATGAGGAAATCGCGGAGGTGACCTCCGTAGCTCTAGGCACCGTCAAATCACGCCTGAGCCGCGCCAGGGGCAAATTGCGCGATTATCTCCAGGAACGTCGGGAACTTTTGCCCCACAGATACCGTCTCTAAGGCGTGTCGTAGAAAAGATAATGTTTTCAGGGATAGTAGAATGGGTGGATTCTTGGGTATAAAAGCAAGATCTGATCACAGATTCGCTGCTGACAACCTGTCCCCTTATCTCGATGGGCGGTTGACCCCCCAGGAGAAGGAGAGGTTGGAGCGGCACCTCACCGCATGTCCCGATTGCCGCCAGGAACTCTCCACCTTGCGCGAGACGGTAGCCTTGTTGCACCGTGCTCCTATGCGCCCAGTGCCGCGTTCCTTTACCCTACCGGTTTCCGTGCAGGCGGAGCAGGCGCAACATCGCCGCTGGAATATGACCCACAGCTTTATGCGGGTAGCAACGGTAGTCGTCTCTCTGTTGTTGGTGATAGTGGTGTCGGGTGATGTGCTCTTGGGGCAGGGGGTGATTGGCATTCCCGATCTGTATGGCCCTCGCGCAGCCAAGATGGCGGAAGGACAGAGGGAAGGGATCGAGTTGCAGGCTGCCCAGCCACAAGAAGGATTAACGGCTGATCAAGCGACGCCCGAAGTGCAGCCGACGCCTGACGTACAGGCGTTGCAGGCACCTGCGGAAGACGCGGTGGTCGCTGGTGACGGAGAAAAAGCGCTAGAGGGCGGCGGAGAGTCTGCGATGACGGCGGAAGCGCAGCCAGGGGCGATGTTGGCAGCCCCCAACACCGCGGGCGAGCAGGATGGTGTCGCTGCTGAGGAAGTCGCTCCAGAGGGGGCCCCTCAACAGGGGGCACCCATCGCCAGAAGCATGGGCACGACGCCCGCGAGCGAGGCAGCTCCTGAGGAGCAGGACCGGGCAGCCGGTTCGCCTGAAGCAACCGCCGCATCAGATGCAGCCGCTTCGACAGAAGCGGAAACTGCACCGGAGGAGCCGGTAGCATTAGCTCAGGCAGCGCCTGAGGTACAGGCAGCGCCTGAGGTACAGGCAGCGCCTGAAGGACAGGCGGCGCCCGCCGAGGAGCCGCAGCCTACGCCAGAGGCGATGGCCAAGCAGGAAGCGGCCAGCCCGGCAACCGAAGGCGAGCAAGCCCCCGAAGTATATGGGGAGGCGGACGGCCAGAATGCCCCGGAGCGGGGGGCAGAAGCTCTGACAGCCAGCTATGACCTGTCCCCCGTGTGGACGGTATGGCAAATGTTGCGGTTGATCGCGCTGGTGCTGGGAGGTTTACTGATGGTGCTGATCGGCGGGTTGCTCTGGTCCGGACACAAGCGCCAACTCTAGAGCGCGCTCCCATCGGTCCGATGGGGCACAGAAGATGGTAGAGACCCGGAGGGATGCTTCCGGGTCTCTTTGTGTGTGACCGGATTCCCATAGCGCTCGGAAATCGTGATTACAGATTTGCCCTTTGGAAACCTTGGTTTTTGATCATCGCAAGCGGCACTGGTATAATGATAAGAACCAAGTTCGACATGAATGTACGCTTTTCTGGAGGCGATTGTGTTATTTAGACGCTCCAAGACCATAGAAGAGGGCCTGACGAAAACCCGCAAATCCTTCTTTGGAAAGATTGCGAGCCTTTTCGAAGGGGACCAGATCACCGACGACACCTGGGAAGAGCTGGAGATGTTGCTCATCCAGGCGGACGTAGGCGTCAAGACGACCACCGAGTTGGTGCAGAATTTGCGCGATCGGGTGGGGGCGCGCGGCCTCAAGCGACCTGACCAGGTGGAGCAGGCACTGAAGGAAGAACTCTTAAAGATCCTTCAGACGGTGGAACGCTCTTATCTGGCGGACCAGCGCATGCTCAATATCGTGTTGGTGGTCGGCGTGAACGGGTCGGGCAAAACCACCAGCATTGCCAAGCTGGCCAAGTTCCACAAGGACCGGGGCGAGAAAGTACTGTTGGCGGCCGGAGATACGTTCCGCGCAGCGGCCATCGACCAGCTCAAAATCTGGGGCGAGCGCGCGGACGTGGAAGTGATCGCCCACCAGCCGGGGGCGGACCCTGGGGCCGTAGTGTACGATGCCATCCAGGCGGCCCAATCGCGGGGCACGCAGATCTTGATTATCGATACAGCAGGCCGGTTGCACACCAAGTACAACTTGATGCAAGAATTGCGCAAGATGGCCAGCGTGGCGCAGAAGCAGGTACACAAGGCCCCGCACGAGACCCTGTTGGTGTTAGATGCGACCACGGGGCAGAACGCCTTGCATCAGGCCCGCACGTTCCGCGAGATCGTGGGGGTCAGCGGTGTAGTGATGGCCAAGCTGGATAGCACGGCCAAGGGGGGTATCGTGTTCGCGGTGGCCAGCGAGCTGCAACTGCCCATCTATTTCGCGGCCACGGGGGAGAAACTGCAAGACCTGGCCCCATTCGACGCAGAGGCATTTGTCGAAGGTCTTTTTGAACATAGCTAAACGTGCCTGCTCCATTTGCAGGACGCATACATACGAGAGAGGTGGAATATAGATGGAAGAGATTAGACCGACGCTGGAAGAGATGCGGCAGGAAATCGCCGAATTGATGGAGCGTCTTTGACCTGGCTTCCAAGGAAGCAGAGATAAAGAAACTGCAGGAGCAGTCGGGGGCCGTGGGCTTTTGGGATGATCCCGAGCAGGCTCAGGCGGTGATGCAACAGTTGTCTGGCCTGGAGAGCGACGTCAAGGAGTGGCGCGAGGTCGCTGCCAAGGCCAGGGATTTGAGCGAGTTGCTTGAACTGGCCGAGATGGAGGACGAGGTGGGCGTGATCGAGGAGATCACCTCCGAGACGGACCAGTTGGCGCAAAAGCTGGCCCGCATGCGGATAGAGGTGATGCTCGCCGGGCCGAACGATAGCAAGAATGCCATTCTGTCCATCTATGCCGGGGCTGGCGGTACAGAGTCGCAGGATTGGGCCGAGATGTTGTTGCGGATGTACCTGCGCTGGGCCGAGCGGCGCGGATTCGAAGCCGAGATCATGGACCAGATGGAGGGCGACGAGGCGGGCATCAAGAGCGCCACGGTGGAAATCCGGGGGCGCAATGTGTTCGGCTATTTGCGGTCGGAGCGGGGCGTGCACCGGCTGGTGCGCATCAGCCCGTTCGACAATGCCCATCGGCGGCACACCTCTTTTGTGCTGGTGGAGGTGATCCCCGATGTGGCCGATGAGATCGAGATCGAGATCAACCCGGACGACGTTCGCACGGATGTGTTCAAGGCGTCGGGCCACGGCGGGCAGAACGTGCAAAAGAACTCGACGGCCATTCGCCTGACCCACCTGCCCACGGGCCTGGTGGTGAGCTGCCAGAACGAGCGTTCTCAGGGGCAGAACCGCGAGCGGGCGATGGCCGTGCTCAAGGCGCGGCTGTACGACCTGGAGGTGCGGAAGCAGGAGGAGGAGCAGGCCAAGCTGCGCGGGGAGCATGTGACGGCGGGTTGGGGCAACCAGATTCGTTCCTACGTGCTGCACCCCTATCGCATGGTCAAGGACCTGCGCACCGAGTGGGAAACCGGCAACACCACGGCGGTGCTCGACGGCGAGATTGACGGCTTGATCCAGGCGTATCTGGAGCACATGGTGGGGAAGAATTAGTTCCCGCGTTATCCGATAACTCAAGGGCACGAGACGTGATCATCACGTCTCGTGCCCTGGTTGTTTAGCAATGCTCAATCCGTAGCTGTACCGATTCAGCGCCTGCGGATTGCCCGGCTCGGGCACGATGGTGTCCGGCTGGATGAAGCGGCCCAAGGCCGAATCATACCACCGGACGTTGTAGAAGTACAGCCCGATGGCATCCTCCCAACGCTGCTGAGCGCGCCCTTGGCGCGCTTCCGTAGCGGTAGGGCGTGGCGACGCTCGCGGTTAAGCGTATTCCTTTCTGTGTGTTCCGTATATTCTGTGGTTAACCTTTTACCACCCGCTGGCCTGGAACAGCGATTGCAGCAGCGCCCGGCGTTCTTCGACGGTCATTGGCCGGGGCTGGGCATAGTTCTCCAGCATAAACGTCAGCACCTCAGTGGAGAGATGCTTCCCATCGTAGATGACATGGCGGTCCACCGTCTCCTGGCGGGTACCCAGCGACCACATCTGATCGAAGAACAGGTTACCCAGGCCATAATGGATGAACCCATCCTTGTAGAACTCGTAGGCCTGGGGGTGGTGGGCCTGGCTGCCGCTGACGATGCGCGCCCCAGCGTCTACCATCCCGCGGAAATCGGCCTGCTGCTGGTCCGTGGCTTCGTAGAAATAGTGCTCCCAATACTGCCAGGTGGCGATGGGAACATCCACTTCACCCCGCAGGCGGGTCAACTCGGCGTGCATATACTCGAAATCGCAAGGGGCCGCGCCCGGCTCGGTCTCGGTGGCCCAGGCGTAAATCGGGCCGACGGGATTGCAGCCGATGAACGAGAAGGTGTTCCCGTTGTTCTCCATCGTCATGGGCTTTTTGGCATCTGCCAGATTTTCCCCGCCGCCGTAATAGGGCCAGCCCTCCTGGCGGTACATCTCTAACGTGTCCAGCGTGGCCTGCGAGCCATAGTCCTGGAAATGGTTGCCCGTCAGTTCGATCAGGTCGGCGCCAGCATCGCGCAGCAACTCGATATAGCGCGGGTCGCTACAGAACACCAACTCTTGCTGGTTGCGGTTGGCCGGGGGGCAATTCTTGGCGAACGGAATCTCGTTGCTGATGTGCGTAATATCCGCGGCGCGCAGGATGGGGTTGATCAATTCCCCCGGATAGAGCACGCCCCGCACCTCCATCTCGTGGGCGGTAGCGCGGACCAGCGCCGTCACGCCGGTCATCACCAGCGTCGTCATGCGGGCCGTGTCTCGGTTGGTCAACGGCTGCCCGGTGCTTGCCAGCGTGGCCGCCAGTTGTTCCGCCGGTTCGCCCTCTACCCCAAGCGTCAGCGCCAGAGGGTAAGCGCTCATGTCGAGCTGCTTGTCCAGCACGTTCATGCCGTCCAGGCGCAACACCTTCCAGCGCGGCTGAAGCTGGTCGAACGGCACGATGGTCCAGGCGTGGGGCCGCGCGGCCCAGGCGGCGCTAACCAAATCACCCTCCGCCTTGATGGTGACAGGCGCTTGCTCCGAGAGCGGCCCCAGGACATGCTCCAGGGCGGCCAGCGTCTCCTGCGTCACGAACAGGGTGGGCGTCTGGGCATCTTCAGAGATGACGGTCAGCGCCGATTCCCCCGCCCAGAAGCGTTGCACCTCCTGCCAGGTGATCTCGTCGGCCAGCGTGGGGAAGGGGACCGCCACGGCGTATACCCACTGGCCCAGCGTGGTCTCCATGCCCCAGCCGATGCGCAGGTCGGCCTGCTCAGCGTCCGTCGTCAGGCCCGCCGGTTCCCCTTCCAGGGCCATCACCAGGCGATCATGGGCCATCGGCGGCAGGCTGGCATCGAACCAGACCGCCATTGGCACCGGCGTGGCCGTGGGCGGGATGGGCGTATCTGTGGGTGGGACGGTGGGGGGCACGGGCGTATCCGTGTTCGCCATCGTCGCGGTGGGCGTCGGGGCGGCGGTATCGGTGGCCACCGGCAGCGCCGTGGCCGTGGATTCCTGGGCCACAAGCTGCTGGGTGGGCGTGGGCGTCGTGGCGCTACTGGCGCAAGACACGAGCAACAATACGGCGAGAACCGCACACAAGGCTTTCGACATACGATCTCTCCTTGAAAAGCAATGATACTGGTTGCGGTCTATCATTTGGGCAGAGCGTTCTGTTCTCGGGTGACGCGCATGATCCGCTCCAACACGCGCGCGCCCTCTTCCGGCGATAGCACGTTGGGCTGGTGGTCCACGATGGCGATGGGCACCAGGCGCACCGTCTTGACCCCGGAGCTATCTAACACGCACTCCATGATCACCGTTTCCACCGTCTCGGCCGTCGGGCCGTGGTAAAAGACGAAATTCCCCAGGCTGTAGGCGGTCAGCGCGTCCTGATGATACTCCAACCCTTGCACCACATGGGGATGGTGGCCGAGGATCAACGCAGCCCCCGCGTCGGCCAGCACACGGGCCAGCCGTCGCTGCGAGGCGTCGGGGTAGGCGTTGTACTCGATGCCCCAATGGCAGGACACGATCACCACATCGGCCAGTTGGCGGGCGGCTTGCACGTCGGCGACCATCCGCTCCTCTTCCATAAAGGCCGAGCCGGGGCTGGTGGCTGTCGCGGCAAACGAGGGCGGGTAGATCTGGTTGTAGGCCAGGAACGCCAGCCGCAGCCCGTCCAGTTCCAGGATTTTGGCCTCGTGCGCCTGGGTGATCGTGCGCCCTGCGCCGATGGTGACCATCTCTGCCTCGTGCAGGATGTCCAGGGTATCCAGCAGGGCGTCATCCCCGAAATCGCTGGTGTGATTGTTGGCCAGCGAGAGCACGTCAAACCCCGCGTACTGCAACCCCTCGATCACCGCCGGGTCAGCGCGGAAGGTATAGGTTTTGTTCACCCGCTCGCCGCGCTTGGACACGGCGCATTCCAGGTTGCCAATGGCAATGTCCGCCTGCGAAAGCAACTCTTGCACTCCCTGGCCCTCGAAGGGGTAGCGGGGGGAAGTGGCCTGGATGGTATTTCCCACATAGCTGGCGAGCATCACGTCGCCTACGGCGGCCAACTGTACCGCTCTGGGCGCCTGATATTGCAGCGCCGCGTCCAGGTCGGCAACCAGCGCGGCGGGCGGCGGCCTGTCCCCGCTGAGCCGGAGGTGCCGCACGAGGGGGTAATCGGCGAAATCCCCGGTATTGATGCGTCGGGCGTCCAGAGAATGCCCATCCACCGGGAGGGTCTGCACGCGCGCGTCCACCACGTCCCAGGGGAGCAGCCCCACGGCCCGCTCGTGGGTGGCGATGTATTCCTTGGCCGCCTCCCAGCTCTCCGCGCGGACCGCGCCCTCGTCAATTTGGGGGATGCTCAATAGCTCCCGGGCCACTTGCCCCGCATCTCCGACGACAAAGGTATAGTCCGGGTTCCCGCCTTCGGCCAGGGCGGCCAGTTGCGCCAGGGAAAGGGTCTTCAGGAACAGGGTGGGGTGTACGGCCAGCACGTAAGGTTCGGCCCGCAGGATCAGGGCCTCGCGCGGTTTTAACGGCGACCAGTGCATTACCCAGGTGTAGCCGGTCTCGGCCAGCGCCGCATCCAGCTCGGCGTCCGTGGCGCAGACGCGCAGTTCCAGGTTCGTGTAGCGCGTCGGGAGGCTGTCCAGGTAGCTAGCGTAGGCGTCGTATACTTCCTGGGCGACGGCCAGCGTCCACGGAATGGGGGTGGCCGTGGGGATAACGCTCGCCGTGGGCGAGGGACTGGGCGACGCCGCGCGGGTGGCGGGGGCGGGCGTGGTGGTGGCTGCCGCCGATACCGGCCCGGCAGCGGCATCACTTGCTGCGGCGAGCGCCGGTTCTGCCGGAGGCGCAGAGGGCTGCGCCAGCAGGGCCGTTACTCCGCGCCAGATGATGAGCAGACCCACCAGAATGAGCAGCGTGGTGGAAAGCAGCCTCCGCCAGCGGCGCGGGCTGCTGTTACGCTCTGAACTTGGTGTGTTATTGTCTTGTGCCATGTGTTGCCTCGACTCTTGCCCTGACGATTGGGGGCCATGTTAGCACGCCGCCCCAACGCCGTCAAAGGCGGGAGCGAGGGGAGGGAGACTGACCACGGAATACACAGAAAACACGGAATGGGGAACCTAACCACGAAAAACACGAAATGTGTATTGGTCAGGGGGTGATACACAGCCCCACCTGGGACTGAAGGTCCCAGGCTGGGTGCCCCAACCTGCGGGTTGGGGGAAGAAACCCGCTGAAGCGGGTTAAGTCTGTTTCAGTAGGCTTGAGCCTACTTTTTAACCATTAGCCCGGCACTTTCAGTGCTGGGCGGGGGCACGGAGCGAGGCTCGCATATTACGGCGCTCATTTCGTCCGTCGTTGCTTTGGCGCAGGTGTGTAACTTCATCCTGACCATTACAGAAAAACACGAAATACACGAAACAATGTTGCCGCGGTATCCTGCCACGTAGAGGATCGGCTGCACCTCGACCCGCGTGGTATGCTACAATAAAAGCTCGTGTTGGTCTCTGGAATAAGCAGGCTCGTGCAACGGGAGAGGTCGTAATGCCCATCGATAATGTCTCGCTGCAGGACATCGCCCGCGTCGCGCAGGGGGTTTGGGGAAGCCAGGCCCGGGTGGCTTCGGTGCGTGAGATTCGACCTGTGTATGAGCACGACATCGCCAGAGTGGCTGGCTGCACGTCGAACCTGTCTTACATCGTTGCCCTGGTGGGCGATCCTCAGCCGTATGTGCTGCGCTTTAACCGGGGATACAAAGAGGACCTGTACGCCAGGGAAGCAGAGACGTATCGACTGATCGCCGAGCATACCGATGTGCCGGTACCGAGGGTGCATTGCGTGGATTCCAGCCGCAAGCTCTTGCCCACCGGCTACATGGTGATGGACTATATGCCAGGGGAAGAGTCGTTTTACCTCACCCATCCCGACAACCCGCACACGGACCGGCAGGAAAAAATTGAGATAATGCGCCAGGTGGGGCGCTACTACGCCCAGGTACACGCGATCTCGCGCCGGGCCGAGCCGCCTGATGGTCCCTTGCAGCGGATGCTGTACCGGTTGGAACAGTTGGCGCATGTCGTCCAGGATGGGCGGTTTGCCCTTGATCCTCGCCAGATAGCGCGCTGCCGCCGGGTAGTGGAAGGGGAGCCATACCTGCGACTGGCGGAGGAATCGGTGTGCGTGTCGGATGCCGAACTGCATTTCCAGAAGCAGGGCGGCAGTTGGCGGGTTTCGTTTATCTGTGATGTGGAGTGGGTGGATTTCGGCGATCCGTACCTCGATCTGGTTACCCTGGCCTGCGCGCCCCGGCGTCTGTACGAGTTGGACCACCCGTTGCGGCTGGACGATGTGGAGCAGGCTCGGAACAACCCGTTCTTGGCGGGCTATGAGACATTGCGCGCAATCGACTATCAACGGCTGTCGCGCCTGGCGCTCTACTATCATCTGGCGGTCATGTGCTCCTTCACCGACCAGGTATACAGGCCGGAGAAACGCCCGCACATGCGTTCGCGCGAGCCGCTCTACAGAGAGTTGGTGGATGCTGTGGCCGTGCTATCGCCCACGGAGGAAGGGAGATAACCATGAAAAACACGAAATACCCGAAACAAAGGTAGCCGCGGCATCGTGCCGCGCCAGAATAGCGCGCCTGCAAGGCGCGGCTACTTGTCGTTCGTGTGTTCTGTGGTTCATCTTCCCTGGGAGTGCTCGCAAACTCATTCTGACAAACCCACTCAACTCGGGTATACTACCGGAAAATCGTAGGGGAGGAAGTAGGGTGGACCCTCAATCGCTGGCTCGGACTATTGCGCAGGAACTGCACCTGGAAGCGGGGCAGGTCGCGCGGACCATTACCCTGTTGGATGAGGGCAATACCATCCCGTTTGTGGCCCGTTACCGCAAAGAGGTGACGGGTAGTCTCGACGAGGACCAACTGCGGGATATTGCCGCCAGGGTGGATTACTTGCGCAAGCTGGAGGCGCGTAAGGAAACAGTGCTGACTTCCATCGATTCGCAAGGCAAGCTCACGGACGAGCTGCGCAAGAGGATCGAGACGGCCACGGTGCTGCAAGAGGTGGAGGACCTGTACCTCCCCTACAAGCCCAAGCGGCGCACGCGCGCCATGATCGCCAGGGAGCGGGGTCTGGAGCCGTTGGCCGAGATGATCCTGGCGCAAGAGGTGACCAAGGGCACCCCCGCGCTGATCGCCGTCAACTATTTGAGCGAAGACGTGCCCACGGCGGAGGACGCGCTGGCCGGGGCGCGGGACATTGTGGCGGAGGTAGTGGCCGAGGACGCGGATATTCGCGGGCTTGTGCGGCAGTACTTGCTGGAGAATGCTACCATCGTCGCCAAGCTGGCCAAGAACGCCGAGGACCAAAAGGGTACCTATCGGCTGTATTACGAGTACGCCGAGCGGCTGACCATCATCCCGCCCCACCGCATGTTGGCGTTGAACCGGGGCGAACGGGAGGGCGTGCTGGACGTGTCCGTCGAGGTGGACGAGCAGCAGATCATCCAGTCGGTGCAGCAGCGCTATACCAGGAACAAAAAGAGCATCTTTTACCCCGAGTTGCTGGCCGCTGTCGAGGATGGCTACGGGCGATTGTTGCGCCCCTCCATCGAGCGGGAGGTGCGCGCCCAGCATACGGAAACGGCGGAAGGCCATGCCATCCAGGTCTTTGGGGCCAACCTGCGCAGCCTGCTGCTCCAGCCGCCCATTACCGATGTGGCGGTGATAGGCCTGGACCCCGGCTATCGCACGGGTTGCAAGGTGGCCGCGGTGGACGCCACGGGCAAATATCTGGTCAGCGGCACTATTTATCCCCACGAGCCGCGCAAGAAATGGGAGGAAGCCAAGCAAGCGTTGGGCGAGATGATCCGCCGCACTGGCGCGCAGGTGATCGCCATTGGCAACGGCACGGCCTCCCGCGAGACGGAAACGCTGGTGGCAGAGTTGATCAGCGAGGGCGTGCCGGGGGTAAAAGGGCCGCTGTCGTACGTGATGGTCAGCGAGGCGGGGGCGTCGGTCTATTCCGCCTCCAAGCTGGCCGGGAAGGAACTGCCGCAACTGGACGTGTCCATCCGCGGCGCAGTGTCCATCGCCCGGCGTTTGCAAGACCCCCTGGCTGAGCTGGTCAAGATCGAACCCCGCAGCATCGGGGTGGGGTTATATCAGCACGATGTGGACCAAAAAGAGCTGGGCGAGGCGCTGGATGGGGTGGTGGAAAGCGCCGTGAACTATGTAGGGGTGGACGCGAACACGGCCTCCCCGGCCCTGTTGGGCTATGTGGCGGGCCTGAATACCCGCGTGGCCGAGTCCGTGGTGGCCCATCGGGACGAGCAAGGCCCCTTCCAGGCCCGGCAAGAGCTGCTCAAGGTCAAGGGGCTGGGAGCCAAGGCTTTCGAGCAGTCCGCCGGATTCCTGAAAATCCGCAATGGCAAGAACCCGTTGGATAATACCTTCATCCATCCCGAGTCCTATACCGTCTGCGGGCGCTTTCTGGGCCTGATGGGGCTCAAGGGCAACGAGAAGGACCTGCCCGAGCGGGTAAAGCAGGGGTGGCTGCATTTGCGGGAATCTGGAGAGAGCATGGCCAGCCTGGCGAAAAAGCTGGGCACCGGCGTGCCCACGCTGGAGGACATCCTGGCGAACCTGGTAAAGCCGGGCCGCGACCCGCGCGAGGACCTGCCCGCGCCCATCCTGCGCACCGATGTGCTGCACATCGAAGACCTGCACGAGGGGATGATGCTCAAAGGCACCGTGCGGAACGTGGTGGATTTCGGCGCGTTTGTGGACATCGGCGTCAAGCAGGATGGGCTGGTACATGTCTCCGAGATGTCGGACCATTATGTGCGGAACCCGCTGGATGTGGTCGGGGTCGGGGATGTGGTGGATGTGCGGGTGATCAGCGTGGATGTCGAGCGCGGGCGCATCGGCCTGAGCATGAAATCCTGAACCACGGAATACACAGAAAATGTATCGGTCAAGATCAGGTTGCACACTTGCGCGCCAAAGAGGCGATTGAAATCGCGGCAACCATTGCATCGCCATACATGGCGCGCCTGCCTGCGCAGGCTCCAAAAGACTGGATAGCCGCCGAAGGGCGGCTTTGCAGTGGTTGGTGCAGTTTCAACTGCCAATGGATGCGTGTGTATCATCCTCTTGACCAATACAAGAACACACGGAAAATAGAAGGAACCAAGGCACGGAGGAGACGAGGCGATTGGACCGCCGGCATCCTTGCCGGCCTGTACGATGCCTTGGGATTGCTGCCAGAGCCGACAAGGATGCCGGCGGTCCGTAATCCCTATTCCGTGTATTCTGTGGTTCGACCTGCTTGCAAGGTGGGGCAGGGCTTGTTATAATGACGCGTGTCCACGACTGGAAGCTAGACAGGGGATCATGACGCATTCACAGCAGCAACCACGAGAATCGGGGCTGGACCGGGCGTTGGCGCTGGCCCGCGAGCAACTGGCGCAGCGCAACCCGGCCGAGATTGCCCGATGCGCGGGAACGGGCTATTATCCAGAGGGTGAGCAGGCGGGGCGGTTCGCATTTCGCTTCCTGGGGCAGCCGATGGAGGTCACGTTCCCCGATGGGCAGGTGACCGCGCCCGGCGCGCCCAAGCCGCCTAAAGGGGCGGTGGCCCTGCTGCTCCTGCACTATCTACTCCAGGCGGATGGCTGTCCGATGGGAGAGCGCTGGATTGCCTTCCGCGAGTTGGACGGCGGTTTCTTGTACGATCAGGCTTTTCGGGGCAGACTGGAGCCGGTGCTATTGCGCGAGTTTGCTCCGCACCTGGAGCGCTTTGAGCAGGCGGCCCGCGCGATGGGGGCATCGCCCCTCGATTTTGGGGATAGCGCGTTTGCCTTTGAGGTCTTGCCGCGCCTGCACATGGCGTTTATCTTTTACCAGGGGGATGACGAATTCCCACCCGCGGTGAGTGCCCTATTCGACAGCGCGGCCAGCCACTATCTGCCCACAGAAGACCTGGCCATTCTGGGCGGGATGTTGACGGGCAAACTGTTGGCAGCCGCCGCAGCGTGCGCTTGATAGCGTGCGCTCGATAGCGGGCGCGCGTTAGCATCCGGAGACCTTGCGTCGGACATGGCGAATGGCCGGAAATTCATTTGAATCATTGCAAGCAGCTAATTGATGGTGAGGAGAACATGCTGGAACAGGACGGGTCCATCACATTTACGTCAGAGCTAGTACAGATCATTGACACCTTTATCTCCGAGTACGAAGCCGCCCAAGGTCCCCTGCGTAATGATCTGGAGCGGGGCCTGGTCATCTCCTACGTCCTGGGTGTCATGCGCTGCGAGCTAGAGTCCATCTGGGATGGCCTGGCCGAGGCAGCCGTGTTCGGCAGCCTGCATCCGCGCGCGATTTTCGAGGATTGCGTCAGGAAGAACGATCAGATGGCCGCGCTCGACCGTGAGGTCGTTCGAGAGATGCTGCGCAAAAAGGGCTGGCTGTCAGACTAGGCCAGCCGTCGTGGTCACTCTTGCTTGAAGCGTTTGTATAGGGCCAGGAGATTCTCCTGATGGAGCTTGTTCACCAGCCCATCCAGGGGGATGCGCGATAGACCGCAGGATTCGATATCAATGGAGCGGAGTTCCTGGGGGGAGAGGCCGCGCCGAATGGCTTCTCGCACCTTGTCCACTACCTTGTCCAGGTACGCCAGATTCCTGTCGATGGTTTCGTCTACCTCACCGCGCAGCAGCACATCCCCGTGTCCCTGCACGACAAAGTTGGGGGTCAGCTCCTTGATTCTGATCAACGAGTCCTGAAGCTGTCGGTAATCCCCGCCCACGATATACGGCACGGGCATCATCGTGTCGCTGGCAATCACCGCCTTCTCGCTGGGGATATAGACGCTGATGCCATCGGGTGCGTGGCCGGGGGTGTGGAACAGGTCGAGTTGCCTGTGGCCCAGGCGGATGTGCATGGTTTCCTGAAAGGTAATGTCGGGCAGACGGACTTCCACTTCTGCCAGAGCAGGAGTCTCTCGCTTGGCTCGGTCCAGTGTGGTCTGGCCGTACCGTTGCAGGAAACGCCGACAAAGGTCCTGCGAGATGACTTCGGCCCCTTCGAATAAATAGGTCCCATACGTATGGTCGGCGTGATGGTGGGTGTTGATCACATACCGCACGCTATGCGGCCCCAACTCGCCCTCCACAAAGGAGAGAATCTGTCTGCTCTCGCTGGGGAAGGGCATCGTATCAATGACGATCGCCCCATCTGGCGTGATCAGAACCGTAGATGTCACCTGGACATACAAGTCGCTTACCAGGATATAAATATCTTCCGCAATTCTATCCAGTCTCATACCCACCTACCCCTTTCTTTCTGACCCCGCAGCTTAACACAGAGAGCAGGGAATGTCAAGGAAAGCGGTAAAAATTGCGTTTCTCCTTGACATTGTCTATTTTCCTTGCTAAAATCCCACCGCTGTCTCGACTGACGTGGCCGATGGCGCCCCTGCCCATTGGTCGAAAGCACCCAGCCTATGCTGGCTGGCGTGTGATGTGCGGAGGAAACGAACATGGTGCTGGAAAAGATCAGGCAGTTGTACCCCGAACTGACCAAGAGCCAGAGGCGTCTGGCGGATTTCATCGCTACGTCCTACCGCGAGGCGGCTTTTATGACCGCCTCTCGCCTGGCGCGCAAACTCGGTGTGAACGAGGCGACGGTCATCCGCTTTGCCCAACGGCTGGGATATTCCGGATACCCGGAGCTTGTGCAGGATATTCGGGCCATCGTTCAGGACGAGCTATATGCTACCAGCCTCACGGCGGATGAGGCGGCCGCGAGCGATGCCTTCTTTGGCATGCTGGCCAAAGAGGTAGAGGGCTTGCAGCGCAGTACCGGCCATATCACCCCCGAAGCGGTGCATGGCGTGCTGTCCATGCTGCGCGCTGCCCGGCGCGTGCTGGTGGTGGGGCAAGGGATCGCGTTTCCGCTGGCCCAACTTTTTAGCTCTTCGCTGCGGCTGGTCGGCATCCCGGCCAATAGCCCCCAGCCCGATGCGCTGGAGCTGGCCGCCTTGTTGGAAGAAGTGAAGGAAGATTGGCTGATCGTGGGTATCTCGGTCGTGCCAGAGAGCATCGAGATCGCCCATGTGCTGCGTTACGCCGGGGAACGGGGCGCGCGCACGGTGGCGCTGACCTGGTCTCCCATCTCGCCGGCTGCGCAAATGGCGGATTGGGCCATCAGTTGCCCCGCGGATGATCTCTTCCCACTGCCATCGGTGGCTGTCCTGGCGACGCTGATGGATGCGCTGGTCCAGACGGTGGCATTGGAGGACAGGCAGTCGGTGACGGAGCGGATGGAGCAGGTAGCCCGCGTCAAGGAGAGCATCGTTACCAGACGCCGCCGCTAGGCGGAGTGCCGATAAAAAAACAAGCTCACCTGGATGTTGTCCGGTGAGCGTACAAGGGTAATCCCCGCAACGCCGTGTGTCTTCCCAAGTCTTGAACCTGCATACGCAGGTGGGTGCCCACCGATGATCAGGGACCAAAGGTCGCCTGGACCATGCTTTGGATGACGGCTCCCTAGACTAAAGTGTTGGCTCAAAACATTTAGGACATCACGTACATCACAGGGATTACGCCAATAGTGTACCATATTCGCCTAAAAACGCAAATCGGCACGCGATTTTCCCGCGTGCCGATTGTTGGTTGCCGAATAATTCAGCGTGCATCCCGCGATGCCGTGTAGGCCCCCAAAGTCTTTTACCCTGCTTACGCAGGTGGGTGCCCACCGATGACACTGGTCCAAGACCTTGTGCCACCCATTCGGATGACGGCTCCCTCGACTAACTTGTTAGGTTAAAAACATGTGAGGCATCACGCACATCACAGGATTACAATGTGTAGTATACACGCTTTTACATAAATCACAAATCGCCACATATCCGCATTCGCCGCGACTCTACTTGTCCAGCTTGATGCGCAGTTCCTTCAGTTGCTTGTCGGCCACCGGCGAGGGTGCGCCCGTCATCAGGCAGACGGCGCTCTGCGTCTTGGGGAAGGCCATCACCTCGCGGATGTTGGGCTCGCCCGCCAGCAACATGACCAGCCGATCGATGCCCGGCGCGATGCCTCCGTGCGGCGGCGCGCCATAGGTAAAGGCATCGAGCAGGTGGCCGAACTGCAAGCGTGCTTCGGTCTCGCTGAGGCCGATGGCACGGAACATGCGGCTCTGGACATCGGGGCGGTGGATACGGATGCTCCCCCCGCCGACCTCGTACCCGTTTGCTACCACGTCATACGCCTTGGCCCGCACCTTTTCCGGCTGCGTCTCTAGCAGTGCCAGGTCCTCGTCAAAGGGGGCGGTGAACGGGTGGTGGACGGCACTGTAGCGCTGCTCCTCGTCGTTCCATTCCAGCAGCGGGAAATCGGTCACCCAGGCAAAGCCCAGTACGTCATCATCCAGCAATTGCAGGCGGCGACCAAACTCTAGCCGGAGTTGCCCCAGCGCCTCGGCTACCACCTTGGGCGAGGGATCGGCCACGATCAGGATCAGGTCTCCCACCTGGGCGTTCATGCGGGCCAAAATGGCCTGCTGCTCCTGCTCGGAGAGGAATTTTGCGATGGGTGAGCGCAGTTCCCCTTCGCGCACGGCCATCCATGCCAGACCCTTGGCGCCGTTCTTTTTGACCATCTCGGTCAGTTCGTCGAGTTGGCTGCGGGTGTACTCGGCGCATCCCTGCGCCAGGATGGCCTTGACCTGCCCGCCCGCTTCCAGCGCGGAGGTGAACACGCGAAACCCGGACTCGCGGACGATGTCGCTCAGGTCGGTCAGCAGTATCTCGAAGCGGATATCCGGCTTGTCGCTGCCGTACTTGCCCATTGCCTCGGCATAGGTCAGGCGCGGGAAGGGTTCGTGCAGGATGCGCTTGTTCGTCACGGCGGGTATGAGCGCCCGGAACAGGTCTTCCGTAATCTGCATGACGTCGTCGCGGTCCACGAACGACATTTCCATGTCCAGTTGGGTAAACTCGGGCTGGCGGTCGGCCCGCTGGTCTTCATCTCGGAAGCAACGGGCGATCTGGAAATAGCGCTCCATGCCCGCCACCATGAGCAGTTGCTTCAACTGCTGGGGCGACTGGGGCAGGGCGTAGAACTCGCCGGGATGCAGGCGGCTGGGCACGACATAATCCCGCGCGCCTTCCGGCGTGCTCTTGATCAGGATGGGGGTTTCGATCTCGATAAAGCCCCGCTCCGAAAGGAATTCACGGATGAAATGCACGGTCTGGTGCCGCAAGATGAGGTTGCGCTGCATTCGCTCGCGTCGTAAATCGAGGTAGCGATAGCGCAAACGCAGGGCCTCGTCCACCTCGGCGTCTTCGTTGATATAGAACACCGGCGTCTTGGCCTCGTTCAGAATCTCGACCTGGTGGGCGATGACCTCGATCTCGCCGGTGGGCATTTTGGAGTTTTCCAGACCGGCGGGGCGCTGGCTGACCTCCCCACGGACGCAAATGACATACTCGTTGCGCAGCTTGGCAGCCGTCTCGTGCAAGTTCGTCGACGAGTTCGAATTGCACACCACCTGTGTCAGCCCCCAGCGGTCGCGTAAATCCACAAAGATCAAATTACCGTGATCTCTCCGGCGGTTCACCCAACCGGCCAGGGTCACTTGAGTACCAACGTCCTTCGAGCACAGCTCTCCACAGGTGTGTGTCTTGAGCATTCGAGTTCCTTCCTTCACCAAAAGCTGGTAAATCCATAGATTCCCCCTATTATATGCGCCCGCCGAAGGCAGGCAAACCACCTGCCAAAGGGCTGACGCGCTCGCGATTGGCGGGTCTGTAGTCGCGGCATGCTGCCGCGTGGGGTCCGTACGCTCCGTACCGAGCCGATGAGGCTGGCCGCTAGCGCAGCTCGCGCTCCCAGGTATAGGTCCAGTCCACGGCCCGATACCCATTATTGCTGTAGAGCAGATAGGCCCGATAGTTATCGCCGATGGTGCAGATAGTGGCGTGGCGGTAGCCGATGCCGTACATCTCTTGCAGGGCGCGCTGCAACAGATGCCGCCCCAACCCCTGCACCCGCGACCCCTCATCGACTCCCAGCCAGACGGTGTAAACCCAGTCCTGGGCCTCCGGCGCGGAAGATCGCTCGCCCAGCGACAGGCAGACGCAGAGGCCGACCTCCTTGTCCCCCTGGTGCGCGTGGACAGCGAGATTGGGGCGTATGCCCCGGCCCGCTTCCCATTCCAGCGCAATCTCTACCGGCACGGTGGTGGGCGCAGGAGTGACAGGCTCAAAGTTGGGCCAATCGAGGTTGATTTGGCTTCCGCCGGGGTGATACTCGGCCATGCCCAGCAATGCCTGGACGTGGTCCAGATAGGCGGAAAGGTGGACATGCTGCACGTGGTAGAAGGGGTAATGATAGTCATAGTGAAAGGCCTGCACGCGGCGCGCGCCCCAACGCTGGAATTGCTCGTCCGCGGCGGCCAGCAGGTCCACGCCCGTCTGTCGGTGGCCGCGTGCATACCAGAAAAAGCGCAGCACGCCCGGCCCCGGCTGCCCCTGCTCGTTGGGGCGCGCCCGACCCAGATGGATCAGGCCGATAAGCGTAGTTCCCTCCCTGGCGGCCAGCACGACCTGTTCCTCTAGCCGGGCCGCGTTGCGGTCGATCTCGGAGGTGGGGGATAGGGTTATCGCAAATTCCTCCGGGCTGACCGGATAGCAGTGGGGCAGATCGCGGATGGCGACATTGTAAAGAGAGGCCAACTCGGGGGCCATACCCGTATGGCACGGGATAAGGTTCATGGGGGTGCCCTTCCTTCGGTTGGGATGTGGGTTGGCCGGTTCACTGCGAGCCCGTGCTCGGCCAACCATTTCCCCCATCGTACAGGCATCCCCGTGGATGGGCAAATAGCGCGCCATCCAGAGAGCCGCCGCACGGACAAGAGACGGCTATTGCGCCGAAATCGATTCGCGTGCGTTGTATTCCCATCTGGTGCGTGCTACAATAGTTCCCATTGCTCCCTGCCGAGCCATAGCCGCAGGGAGGCTGCTCGCCCTTTACAGATCGCGCACAGGAGGAATGCAATGGAAAAGCTCGCGGGAATCTGGCCCGCTCTGGTTACGCCCCTGACAAAAGAGGGGGGCATCCATGTCGAGGCTACCGAAAAGCTGGTCGAGGACCTGCTGGCGACAGGCATCGGCGGCCTGTATGTCTGCGGCGGTACCGGCGAGGGGGTGCTGCTCTCCCCCGCGCTGCGGCAAGAGATGGCCGAGTTGGTGATCCGCGTGGTGGCCGGGCGCGTGCCCGTGATGATCCACGTGGGCGACATTACCACCGAGAGCGCCGTGGAGTTGGCCCAGCACGCCAGCCTGGTGGGGGCTGATGCCTTGAGCGCCATCCCGCCCTTTTACTATAGCTATCCTTTCCCCGCCATCCTGGAGCACTACCGGGCGATTGCCGCCGCCTCGGACGTGCCGCTGTACATCTACTTTATTCCGGGGGCTACCGGCACCGCTGTCACTCCCCAGCAACTGTTAGAGATCTGTGCCGTGGAGGGGATACACGGGTTGAAATACACCTCGCAGGACCTCCATTTTCTTTCGACCTTGTTGGCCCTGCGCGACCCGGAGAAAGTGACCGTCCTTTCGGGGCCGGACGAGCTGTTCCTGCCCTGCCTGTCGCTGGGAGTGGAAGGGGCCATCGGGACGACCTACAACTTTATGCCGCGCCTGTACATCGATATCATGCAGTCGTTCCTGCACGGCGAGCACGAGACAGCCCGGCAGCTTTACTATGCCGCTCGGCGCATTATCCTGGTGTTGTTGCGCCACAGCGTCATCGCAGCCACCAAGGCGCTGCTGACGACGTTGGGGTATCCGGTGGGGTTTGGCGTGCCGCCGATGCCCGCGATAGATGGTCAAGATGCCAAGGCGTTGCGCGAGGAATTGGAGGATGCGGGCCTGATCGAGTTGTTGCAGCGGCCCGCGCTGTATGGTCCGGCGGGCGATCCGATGCGAGGCAAGTTGGCCTGAGCGTACGGAAGGAGAGGCAAGAATGGAAGAGATACCATTTCCCATCAGTTATTGGGTTGGGCCACCGACAGACCTGTCACGCTACCGCGAGTTGGCCGATTGTGGCTTTACCGTCGCGGCGGGGCCGCCGGAGGCGCTGGACCTGGCGCAAGAGGTGGGCATGCGCATGCTGGTGGTGGATCAGCGGATACACCGTGATCTGCCGCAGGAGTCGGATTGGGGCGAGACTGTGCAGGCGGTGGTGTATGATTACGCCACGCACCCCGCGCTGTACGGCTACTTTGTGACCGACGAACCCCACTATCGCTACTTTGAGCCGTTGGGGCAGATCGTGCGCGCCTTCCAGGCCCACGATCCCAATCACGTGCCCTTTATCAACCTGTTTCCCAACTATGCCAGCCCCGACCAGTTGGGGACGCTGGACTATGACACGCACGTGCGGCGCTATCTGGAGATCGTCAGGCCGCCGCTGCTCTCCTACGATCACTATGCCCTGATGGAGAACGGGGACCGGCCCGTTTACTTTGCCAACCTGGAAGTGATTCGGCGGGAGGCGCTCCGGGCGGGCGTGCCTTTCTGGAACATCATCCTGTCCACGCCCCATTTCAGCTACCGTGACCCCTCCCCGGCGGACCTGCGCTGGCAGGTGTATACCACCCTGGCCTACGGGGGCAAGGGGCTGGCCTATTTCACCTATTGGACGATGGACGTGGAGAACTATCGCAATGGGATCATCGGCCTGTACGGTCAGCGCACGCAAAAGTACTACACGGTGCAACAGCTTAACTGGGAACTGCATCGGCTGGGGCCGCACCTCATGCGCCTGGAGTCCACCGGCGTCTACCACTGGCCCGATGCTCCGCTGGGCGCGCGCGTTCTGCCGGGGGATGGCCTGGTGGCGCGGGTCGTGGGCGATGGGGAATATGTGGTGGGCGAGTTCGTGGACCCGGAGGGGTACCCGTGGGTAATGGTCGTCAACCGCAACCGCGAGCGTTCGGCCTGGACGACCCTGTACCTGCGCACCGATCACACCGAGATTCAGGAGGTCTCGCGCACCAGCGGAGGGCTGCGCCCCATCGCGCGGGACCAGGACGTGGAGGCCGCCGGGACCTATGCGGATGGGATCATCGTGCGGTTCTGGATGGCGCCCGGAGATGGCCGCCTGATGCGCCTGGGGGCATGGAGAGATGACGATTAAGGGCGGATATCTGCCATAGCCGCGCCTTGCAGTCGCGTAGGTCTGCTGTTGGTTCGAGGGCCAGCCTTAACTGGCCCTCGATTTGTCCCGCAAGTATTCCTCGAAATGGAGGGTCACCCCGCCGCGCCGGGCGGATTCCCAGCCCGCCAGCACCGGCCCCAGGCTATACAGCCCGTCGTGGTAATCGTTGCGTAGCTGCCCGGCGTCGCCCGCGCGCACCGCCTGAATGAACAGCCGGTCGTGCTCGAACCAGGGATCGAACAGCTCCCCCTGGAAGAGCCACTCGCCGTTGACCTTCAGCCCGTCGTACAGGTGCACGTCCAGCCGCCCGCCCTCGTACAGGATGGTAAAACCGGTGCCGCCTGTGGGCTGGCCGGGGGCCAGGGCGGACAAAAAGCTCATGGTCATGGTGGCGCCGTGGGTTAACTGGTAGTGAAACGACGAGGACAGAGGCAGGGAATACTCCTCCGGCTGATGGTAGAACGCCTGGACACTCTGGACATCCTGGCTGGTCATGTAGCGGGCATAATCGGTGGCGTGCACGCCCCAATCCAGGGCCGGGCCGCCGGATTTCGCCAGGTCGTCGTACCAACTGCGTTCCTGGCCTCTGAGCGGGGGCAGCGGGCGCAGGCTGGTGAACTGCACGTGCACCACGCGCTTGTCCGCCAGAAAGCGGCGCGCCTCGCGGAACATCGGGCGGTAACGCTCGCGAAAGCCCACTGTGCTGAGGACCCCGGCCTGCTGAATGGCCCGGTCAATGGCGCAGGCCAGTTCCAGGTCCAGGGCCTGGGGCTTTTCGCTGAACAGGTGGATGCCGCGCTCGGCGGCGGCTATCTCGACATTCGTGCGGGCATAGGCCGGGACGCAGGAATAGAGCGCGTCCAGCGGCTCGTTGTGTAGCATTTCCAGCGCATCGCGATAGGGGCGGGCGTTGGGCAGGCGGGCGGCGGTGGCCGCCAACGCCGTGGGGTCGGCATCGCACAGGGCTACAATCTCGACACTGTCCAACTTGAGCAGGTTGGGGATGTGGGTCCGGTTGGCGAAACGCCCCGTCCCGTAAAAGCCCACCCGGATTTTACGTATACTCGTCACGTGGTTATTACCCTTTCAGTAGCGGTATGAAGATACTGTTGACGTGGGAATCCCCTCACCCACGGCCTCGCCAACTTGTTGGCGCAGCCGCACCCTCTCCCTTTGGGCTCACCATTATACGTATCTTTTTCGCCCATCATCGGCAGTTAAAACTGCACCAACCCTTGCATCGCCATACATGGCGCGCCCACCTTCGTGGGCTGCAAACCAGCCTGCGAAGGCAGGCTTTGCAGGATTTGCCGCGATTTCAATCGCCAGGTCCCTCTCCTCTAATGGCATCAGGGCACTTACGTATAAGGATGAGCCCAGGGGGCGAGGGCGACAGTCGCCTTCTCCTTGGGGAGAAGGTGCCCTCGGCTCACAGAGCCGCTGGGGCAGATGAGGGGACTCCCATGACAAGCGCGGCTACAATTTTATGCGGGCAGCACTTGCCGCAATACCCGCTGGTAATTCCCGCCCATGATCTTGCACGTGTCTTCCTCGGAGAACCCGGCCCGCAGCAGGCCATCGGTCACCCAGGGGAGCACCGTGGTGTTGAAATGCGTGCCGATGCCCACGCCATCCACGCCCATGCGATCCACGGCGTAGCGGATCAGCGCCAGCGTCGCCTCCACCTCTTGTTCGGGAACCTGCCGCAGGGGTTGTTCCCCCGGCGGCCTGGAGATGGATGGGGTAATCCCCAGCAACCCGCCCCGGTCTGCCAGGGCGCGCATTACCTCGTCGGGAATGCTGCGCGGCGAGCCGTCCAGCCCGCGCGGGTTGGAATGGGAGGCCACTACCGGCCTGTCTGAGACGGCGATCACGTCCAGGCTGCACGGGTCGTTCAGGTGCGAGATGTCTACCAGGATGCCCAGCCGATTCATCTCGCCGATCATCTGCACGCCCAGGTCCGTCATGCGCCCTCCCGAGCGGGTCTCGTTGTAGGCATCCCAACCCAGTTCCCGCCCGGCGGTGGCCAGGGTAATCATGCGCAGGCCGGTGCGGGCCAGCATGCGCAGCACACCCGGCGCATCCCCGAACCAATCGCTACGGTTGGCACCCATCAGCACGGCTACCCGCCCTTCGCGGCGGGCCTGATCCAGGTCGCTGGCACGTTGCACCAGCCGCACCAGATGCGGGTTGGCCTCCACGTGGCACAGGAAGCGATCCAGCACGCTCAGCACCAACTGGGTAGAATTGCGCGTCGCCAGGGAGAGGTACATCGGCTCGTCGCGGCCCTGGCGATGTTCGGGTTGCTGCTTCCAGAGCCACTCGAAGTCCCCGCCGTAAAAAGCCGGGCCGCCCTTGCACATCACCACGCTGATACCCCAATCCCCGAATTTGTGGAAATCCCCCCGGCAGGTGTCCTCCTGGCGTTGGCCCAGGTCGATGTTGTCCACCAAAAAGCGGGGGTGAGTCAGATTCAGGCCCAGCATATCGGCCACCGGACATTGCCGGTGCAGTGCCATCGCTCGCTCGGAAATGGAGGTGATCATGTGTCCTCTTGCTCGTCCTGCGATGTGGCCCGCAGTTGTGCCAACTCTTCTTCCAGGTCTTCCAGTTCTATCAGCATACTCGGCGGCACGGAATGCTTGGGCATGCGCGCGAGCAGTTCCCTCAGCCGCCGCTCCAACTCGGCCATTCTGGCTTTTCTATCGTCCATTGTTACTCCCAAACAGCAAATACAGGAAAACAAGCCTTGACCGCCCTATCTCCGCCGCACCAGGGGCAATTGTAGGGGATACCCAACCAGCAAGCCACCGGGTAGGGCGCTCCGATACCCCGATGGGTTGCGCACCCAGACGTCGTAACGCCCGGCGGATGTGTAGGGCGGCGCCTGGGCGCTCAATAGCGTATCGCTGTGGTAGGTAGTCTGCAAGGCGCGCGACCCCAACCAGACCTGCGCCCCGTCACTCGCGAAATTCGCCCCACGCACGGTGATGCTACCCCCCTCGCCGGGGGCGATGGCCGCGGGGGTCACCGCCTGTACTGACGGCAGGATCCACGGGCTGACCGAGACCTCGTCCAGCAGCGCGTAGCCATAGGTGCCTTGCGGGTCGTACCGCAGCACGAGCGTGACCGTCTGCCCCGCCCAGGGGGTCAGGTCGGCGTGGGCCTGTTGCCAAAGGGGGTAGCGCCCACCTTGCTGGTCCTCCTGCCAGGGGGTAGGCAGGTTCCCCTGCCACAAGACCGTCTCGCTGCCTTGGTGTTGGATGGCGGCGGTCAGCGTGCCGATGAGCGGCCCGGTGTCGTTCCCCAGCGCGTACAGGAAGGAGAGGGTCGGCGCGGTCAGGTCGGCGGGAATAGTCAGGGATTGCTGGATACTGGGGCTGGTTGCCGTTGGTAAACCGCCCAGTCGCATGATCTGGTTGTCATAGCCAAAGGAACTGGTCTCTGCTCCCGCTACGCCGCTGGCGTACCAACCAGCCTGCCCCAACTCGAACCCGCCATTTTGCGTCACTTCCGGCTCGGCGCGCAGGCAAAAGTTAGCCCCCGGCCCATCGTCGAACGATGGCCGAGCCAGTCGGCTGCTGCGGAACCCCTCGGCGCTGGCCGTGAGGTAATCCGGGCGCTCGCTGGCGGCCAGGAGCGCGTATTGCCCCGCCGCGTCGGTGGTGTCGGGCGAGCTAAAGGGGACGGGGCCGGTCACCTGCGCGCCCGCGATGGGCACGCCCCGGCAATCGCGCACCGTGCCGGACACGCGGGCGGGAAAGCTGGTGCGCGTGTCTCCGGCAGTGGCGGGCCAGGCTTCCACATTGCGCGATTCGTCGCTGGCCCGCACGCGGAAATAAACCACCGTTCCCGGCTGCGTCCACGCGAACAGTCCACCGGTAGCGTGGGTCCAGATCTGCCCGGGAATAAGCTGCCAATCGACCCAATCCGAGCTGCCCCCTGGCCGGTATTGCACCTGATAGGACAGGATGGGCGAGCAGTTGTCGCTGCCGCTCCAGGTAACGTTCACCGGCGAGGTGGCGCGGTTGGGCAGGGGCGTTACCTGGGAGGTGGGCGGTTGCAGGTCGCAAAAAGCCCAACTGGGGGACAGGTTCACGCCGCCCTCGATCAAGCGGTGGCGGTCCTGGGGCCGGGCGGGGGAGAGGGCGTCAATGGCGGATTGGGTTACATACCAACTGCCGTTATACGCCCATTGGGCCTGCTCATAGATCACATAATGCCCATCGAAGGACCACGCCCCCGGCCAGACGTCGGTATTCGTCTGGTCGGGCCGCCAGACAAACCGGGGCTGCGTGCCATTCCGGTCTACCACCCAGAGGGAGGTAAAGCCATCCTCGTCGTCATCGCAGGCAAAGGCGAGCTGCGTGCCGTCGGGCGACCAGCGCGGGCCGCCCACGTAGGGCAGGTCGGTGATCTGGCGCGGATGCCCGCCGTCGACATCCATCAGCCACAGGTTGTTTGTGCCAGAGCGGGCCGAGACAAAGGCCAGCGTTTGCCCATCGGGCGACCAACTGGGCTGCCCGTCGTAGACGCTATTGTGCGTGAGGCGCACTGGCGTGCCCCCTTCCGTGGGGACGACGTATACTTCGGGGTTGGTGTGATCCTGGTAGGACTGGTAGGCGATATAGCGGCCATCGGGCGACAGGGCGGGGAGCACGTCGCGAGCGGGATGGGTGGTCACGCGGCGCAGGTCGCTCCCATCGCGGCGCATGATATAGATGTCCTGGTTGTTCGAGCGCTCGGAGGACCAGACGATCCACTCGCAGCCGGTGACAATGGAAGGGGACTCGTCGAGGACAGCGTTATCAGTCAGGAGGGCGGGGGCGCTGCCGTCCCCGTGGGCCATATACAGCTCCCAGTTGTCGCTGGTCCAGTTTTGGTAGACGATGCGGGAGCAGCGTCCATACTGATCGGGAAAGGTGCTCGCCAGCGGGGATGGGTCAGCCATCAGGCCCTCGGCGGCGCTCTGCAGGTCGCTACTATGGGCGACAATCTGGCTGTTTGCGCGTTGGAACAACGGGGCGGGATGGGATTGACTGTTGGCAGGGAACATCCGCGCCGTGGCGACCAAGAGCAACAGAACCAACATCGGGATGCAGGCGATCCGTTGGCGCATGACATTTCTCCCTGGGATGAGCGGTCAGGCTCCCGACCTGGGCAGCCCCTCTGGGGGCATTATAGTCGGTTGGGCGCGGGCTGGCGAACGGCGGGCGGATTTGTCAGAGAGAGCGTTTGCCCTTATGATCATGTGTCGTAACGAGGTTGAGGGCCTGCACAATAGAGCATTGGATCAGGCCGAGCTTGACGGAGAGGTGCAAATGAGTCGGTTGGATCAGATTGCCGCCATATTAGGTGTGAGCACGGACACTGCCCGGCAGTTTACCCGTTCTGTGCGGGAGCACTTTGATGAGGCTCCCAGCTATGCGCAGCTCGTCGAGGCCTTGCGGGCGCTGCCCACGAACAAGCCCTCCGCGCAGCAGGTGGCGGTCGAGATCAAGCGCAAGCAGGCTGAACGAGACATCAAGCGCGCCGAGCGCACGGGCAAGCCCGCGCCGTCTGCCAAGAAGCCGTCTGCCAAGAAGCCTGCCGCCAAACGGCGTGGCGAAAAGCCCAAACGCCCCACCAGCCTGCACCACAAACAGCGTTATGGTAGAAAAAAGCCCACCGAGCAAAAACAGGACGAATGAGATTGCGGCAGCCTGGGCCGCCGCCAGGGCAGATAGAGCACGGAACACACAGAAAATGTAATGGTCAGGATGAAGTTACACACCTGCGCCAAAACAGCGACGGACGAAATGAGCGCCGTAATGTGCGAGCCTCGCTCCGTGCCCCCGCCCAGCACTGAAAGTGCCGGGCTAATGGTTAAAAAGTAGGCTCAAGCCTACTGAAACACAGTGAACCCGCTTCAGCGGGTTTCCCTTTCTCCCAGCCTGGGACCTTCAGTCCCAGGTGGGGCTGTGTATCATCCCCTTGACCAATACAGGAATACACAGAACAAACGGAAAAGGACAGGAATTCTCCACCACGAAATTCACGAATGAACACGAAAAAACGGATTGTTCCCGATGCGCCCTCTGGCTCCTGGCCAACAGGTCGGCTCTCGCCAAATCCGGAGAGTGGGCGGCCCCGTAGGGCCGTGGGGTGAGGCTCCTCCCTCTTTCGTGTTTTTGGTGTATTTCGTGGTTAAATCTTGTTTTACTCGTACCGCAACGCCTGGATGGGGTTCAGAGTAGAGGCCCGGTTGGCGGGATAAATGCCAAAGAACAGCCCCACGGCAACCGAGAACCCCACGGCCAGCAGCACTGCTTCTGGCGAAACGACAGTAGTGAATACATTCAGCGTATTGATCGCCCGCGAGACGCCCCAGCCAAAGGCGATCCCGATGGCTCCGCCGAACACGCTCAGCGCCACCGACTCGATTAGGAACTGCCACAGGATGTCGCGCCGCTTGGCCCCCACTGCCTTGCGGATGCCGATTTCGCGAGTGCGCTCGGTCACCGAGACCAGCATAATGTTCATGATGCCGATCCCGCCCACCAGCAGCGAGATGCCCGCGATGGCCCCCAGGAAGATGGTCAGGATGGAGGTGATCTGCCCCAGCACGCCCAGGATGTCCTCCTGCGAGGCGACGGTAAAATCATCCTCCTCGAACTCGATATCGTGGCGCTCCCGCAGCACCCAGGTGATTTCCTCGATGGCAGCGTCGATGCTCTTTTCGTCTATCGCCGACACGTTGATCAGGTCTACCCGCTCCCCAGTGGTGGAGGTAAAGCGGCCCGAATAGAGCCTTCGTTGGGCTGTGGTGAGCGGCACGATGACGATGTTATCCCGCGAGCCGCCGCCAAAGCCCTGGCCTCCCTTGGCTTCCAGCACGCCGATCACGGTAAAGGGCACCCGGTTGATGCGCACCGACTCGCCCAGGGCGAGTTGCGGGTCGCTGAACAGCGCTTCCGCCGCCTGGCTACCCAGCACGACTACACGGGCCGCCGTGGATTCGTCGCTCGTAGTGAAAAATCGCCCAATGGCGGGGTGAAAGTTGCGCACATACTCGTATTCGGGCGTCGTGCCGACGACATTGGTGGTGATGCTCTCCCCGTTGTAGGTCAGGTTACCGGACCGGTTGATCTCGGGCGCGACGGCGGCTACGTGGTTGGCGCGCCCCGGCTCCATGATAGCGGCGGCGTCTTGCCGGGTGAGGGGTTCCGTGCTGCGTATCTGGTCGGGCCGCCCCATGCTTTGGTCCAGCCGCCCCGCAAACACAAAGATCAGGTTGGACCCGATCCCCTCAATCTGTTCGGTGATGGCCGCCTGCGCGCCCTGGCCCACCGAAAGCAGCGCGATGACCGCCCCTGTGCCGATGATGATGCCCAACATGGTCAGCCCGGCGCGCATCTTGTTGGCGGTCAGGCTGCGCATGGCCATGCGAATGCCTTCTGTCAGGTTCATACTCGTGTCGTTCCTGTGCCAGGCTCCCGCACGCCGGGAGCGAATTGCTGGTTCTCCACCCGCTCGTCGCCCTCTAGCTTGCCGTCACGAATGCGGATGATGCGCTGCGTGTATTGGGCAATGTCCGGCTCGTGGGTCACATAGACGATGGTAATCCCCCGCTCCAGGTTCAGCCGTTGGAACAGGCCGACGATCTCCTCGCCTGTCTTGGTGTCCAGGTTGCCCGTCGGCTCATCCGCCAGGATAATGGCTGGATCGTTGATCAGCGCCCGCGCAATGGCTACACGCTGCTGCTCGCCGCCGGACAGCTCGCTGGGCTTGTGGTCGGCGCGTTCCGCCAGCCCCACGGCTTCCAACGCCTGCAAGGCCTTCTCCCGGCGATTCTTGTCCCCCGCATAGATCAGCGGGATTTCCACATTATCCACAGCCCTGGTGCGCGGCAGCAGGTTATAGCTCTGAAAGACGAACCCGATCTTGCGGTTGCGAATCGTCGCCAACTGGTTATCGTTCAGCGTCGAGACCTTGATGCCATCCAGGATATAATCGCCAGAGGTGGGCTGATCCAGGCAACCCAGAATATTCATCAGGGTGCTCTTGCCCGAACCAGAAGGCCCCATGACGGCCGTTAGCTCGCCCGCGGCGATGTGCAGGCTCAACCCGGCCAACGCCTTGACCTCCACGTCGCCCATCTGGTAGGTTTTATAGATGTCATGTAATTCGATCATCATCAACCTCCAAAGGGACTGGCGCTAAAGATGCTCTCGCGGGGTCTGCTGACGATAATCTCCTGGCCCTCTTCCAGGCCATCCACGATCTCGGTATAGTCCGCGCCGGTCAGGCCAGTTGTGATGTAAATCTTGGTTGGCGTGCCATTGCGCAGCTCTTCGACGTACTTGCCGCCTGCGTCGCGCAGGATGGCCCGGTTGGGCGCGATCAGCACATTTTCTTTCGTAGCGGTCACGACGGTAATAGCGGCTGTCATCAGTGGCCGGGCGGGTAACTCGGTGGGCTGCAGGTCAATGCGCACGTTATAGGTCACGATGCCCTGGGTAGCGTCGCCCACCAGGCTGACGCGAGCCACCTGGCCGGTGAGCTGTTCGCCGGGGAAGGCATCCAGTTCGATGCGCACAGCGCTGCCCTCTTGTATCTGGCGGATGTCCGTCTCGTCAATGCTGACGTCGATGTGGTAGCGGGTCGTGTCCATGATGGTACCGATGGGCGTGCCGGGGGCCGCCACGTCGCCCGCGTGCAGCTTCCAGGCGGCGAGTTGCCCCGTCAGGGGGGCGGTCAATTCGGTGTTATCCAGGCGACTGCGGGCCACGTCGACGTTTACCTGCGCCTGCTCCACCTGGGCTTCGGCCACCCGGATGTCTTCCGGCGTTGGCTGCGATTCCAGCCGAGCCAGAGAGGATTCGGCCTGGGTCAACTGGCTCTGGGCCGCGGCAATAGCCGCCGGATCGGCTGGCTCGACCAGCTTGGCATAGTTGATCTCGGCGATTTTCACGGCCAATTCCGCGTTGGCGACCTGGGCCTCGGCCTGGGCTACTTGCCCCCCACCGGCTACCGGGCTGCCCTTGATGGCGTCGCGGTTGCCCTGCGCGCCCCACAGGGTGTTCTTGGCCTGGTCGATATTGAGCTTGGCCAGTTGGATATCGCGGGCGCTGGGGCCTTTTTGTAGCTTTTCCAGGTTCGCGCGGGCCGCATCCACCGCGGCGCGGGCTGCGGCCAAATCCTCTTCGCTGGGGCCTTTTTTCACCTTCTCCAGGCTGGCCTCTGCGGAACGCAAGGCAGCCTCGGCCTGCTTGATGGATAATTGCAGGTCGGCATCGTCCAGACGGGCCAACACCTGCCCCTCGGTGATCTCCTGGCCCTCTTCGACCAACACTTCGATGACCTGGCCACTGGCGGTAAAAGACAGGGATTGCGTGCGCTCTGCTGCCAGGCTGCCTACGGCGCTGATCGTGGCCTCGATGTCTCCGCGACTGACAGGTTCCGTTGCGATTCCTTCCGGTACGGTTGGCTCGGCCTGCAACGTGTTCGAGTAGATCAGCCACCCTGCTGCAATCACGGCAATGACCAGCACAACCAGGAGAACTCGTTTCATGGAAAATCAACGCTCCTTCATCAGCTACAACCCTGTTGACAGGGCCCTTTGCTCCGTCGACGGAGTGCTCGATAAGATAACGGGCCAGGCGTGCCATCTATTCGCCCACTGGCACACCAGTTTTGTCTGGTGAGACGCGAGTATAAACGCACGACCATGTAGTATAGCATGGTCGTGCGTTATCGTCTACTTGACCTCGTGTCCTCGCAGCTAATGGGCTATCCGGGGTTGCGCATGAAGGGGGGAGTCAGGGGCGCACTTGCTGCTGCTGCATAGGTTGGGGAGTGGTGCTGGAGGTCGGACGACATATCGAGGGAGAAATGCGATGCTCCAGCCAAGAGGGCACGAACACGGCGTTGAACCAGAATGGCTCCTCGGCAGGTACTTGCAGCGGTTCCAGATTACCCGATTGCTGGTTCACCATGAACGCTTTATACTCGGTTTTGGTCCCGTGTTCAAAGAACTCGACCAGACGCGTGGGATGATAGCCGAATTTGGCCGTTTCTTCGCTGGACATCTCCACCAGCCACATGGGCGGCCTGGCGTTATGGAGCGTATCCGAGGCCCCGCTCAGGATACCCAGCTCGGCGCCTTCGGCGTCGCACTTGACGAACGTGACCTGGTCTACCTTCTCGGTCTCCAAAAAGGCATCCAGCCTGACCATCGGCACGCATTCGGTCGCAACCGCATCCGCAACCTCTCCGAAGGAACCGCTGATCCAGTTCTCAGGGATACTGAAGCATTGCTCGCCATCACAATCGCCCAAGCCAGCCGCCACCGCGCGCAGTTGCGGCATATCAAGCTTGTCCAATAGAGCAGCCAGTCTGCTGTTTGGCTCAAAGGCATAGACCCTGCCTTCGGGGCCTACAAGCTCACACAGGAGACTGGCGTACCATCCCACGTTGGCGCCCACATCGATCACCGTGTCGCCGGGTCGCACTACCTGTCTCACAAACTCGGTCTCAAAGCGCTCGCAGTCGAAATCGCCTGTCAACAGGTAAGGCATAGATGCTGGATTGCGCAGGTCCAGATACAGCACTCGGCCATCTACCATCTGGACTGGTGCCGCCTGTAGCGGCTCGACACGTTTGGCAAGTCCCATCATGAGATGCTCGGCGCGCCATTGGCCGATCCGACGATACAGAAACCGAATCAGTGGCACCCAGCGGGCGCTTTTCATCCTGTGCACAGTTTTCTCCCTTTCTCATTCACAGTCCAATCAGTCTTTCAGCGCGGGGAGGTCGGGGCAGTACGTTCTGCCCTCAAGGGTGGGAGTCGCTGCTTGCGGTAGCAGGAGTAATGAAATTGCGCCTATCCAGGGACATGGACCAAAGGTTCTTCCTGGATGGGCGCAATTGGCGGGCAGGTAGAGGATGGGACGCTAGACCGCGCCGATTTGGTGCAAGCGCGCGATTTCGCCTTCGGAAAACCCCAGTTCTACGAGAACCTGGTCGGTGTGTTGGCCCAACAAGGGAGGCGGCAACCGGTAGCTCGCCGGTGTCTCCGAGAGGTGGATGGGACAGGCCAGGGTGCGCAGCGTTCCGGCGACGGGGTGCTCTTGCTCGACGACGAAATGGCGGACCTGCATCTGTTCGTCCGCCAACATCTGGGGAACGTCATAGATGGGGCCGTTCGGGATGCTGGCCTCCGTCAACATCCGGCACCACTCGGCCACGGGGCGGGTCGCCAGCCGCTCCTCCAGGCGCGCGCGGACCTCGTGGCGGCGCACCACCCGGTCGCGGTTCAGGTGATAGCGCGGATCATCATACAGGTCTGTCACCTCGAGCAACTCGCATAGCCGCTCCCAAAGGCCCTCGGTGGCGCAGCCGATAATCAAATAGCCGTCCTGTGCTTTAAACGTGCCGTAGGGTACGATCACCGGATGGTCGTTGCCCAGCTTGGCTGGAGCTTGACCGCTGCATAGATAGGCCGCCGCCTGGATCACTCCCCACCAGGCTTGCGACTCGACCAGGGACAGGTCAATATATTGCCCGCGCTCGCATCCGCTGTGCTCGCACCCACTGCGCTCGCACCCACTGCGCTGGCGCACCAGAAGGGCCGCCAGCACCGAGTTGCAGCCGTATAGGGCCGTTGCCAGATCGGCGATAGAGGCCGGGAAGCGCATAGGCGGGTCATCCTGCTCGCCGGTAATGGGCATCAACCCGGCCATTCCCTGGGCGATGATGTCATAGCCGGGCAACCCGGCGTAAGGCCCCGTCATGCCGTATCCGGTGATGGAGCAGTAGACCAGCCCGGGGTTGCGGCGGGACAGGCTCGCATAATCCATACCTACCTGGATGCGCCGGCTCTCGCGGCGCTCGTTGGTCAGAAAAACGTCGGCCCGCTCCAGCAACCGCTGGAGCACCTCTCGCCCTTCCGGATAGGTATAATCGCAGGTCAAACTGCGCTTGTTACGGTTCACCGCCATAAAATAAGAGCTTTCGCTCTCTACAAAGGGCGGTCCCCAGCCACGGGATTGGTCGCCGCCATCGGGTCGCTCGACCTTGATAACGTCCGCTCCCAGGTCACCCAGCAGCATGCCCAGATAGGGGCCTGCCAGCGCCTGCGTCATGTCAACGACCAGCGTGTTTTCCAGCGCCATGCCGGGTGTGTCGCATCCTGTCATGGAATTCCTCCTCTTAACGGCGGTGTTGACGACGCTCCTATGCGTCGAATCTAGCTTAACATAGTGCATGGTGCGTGTCAATGCTGGACTAGATCCGCATCGGAGCGCTCGGGCATGCAGGTTCGCCGCCCGCTCGCGATGGCCCCACATCAGGCAAGCACCCCAGAGCGCCACATGGCGCTCTGGGGTGCTCCGAGCGCCATGCAGATGTATCACCAGAGGCGGACACGTCAGATGGCTCAGCCTGCCTTATTTCGCCGCGCCCCGCGAGCAAAAATACGCCTCCTCCAGGTCGTGTGAGCGCCACACGGTGCACGTGGGGCACAGACAGGCCTTGTTGGTGGCCAAATCGCCGCAGGAGGACTTGCCTCTTTGGGCCGAGCAGTAAATGCCCTCTACATCGTCAGGGTCTGGGGTAGAGGAGCAGGTCGTGAACTTCATCCCGTGCGTTTTCTGCATGATGCAAGAGCTGCCATCGTGGACCTGGCAGGCGCCACACTGGCAATTCTGGAGAGCGTCGAAATCATACTCCACTTGCATGGTTTTCGGACCTCCTTCATAACCTGAAACTCGTCTGCCAATGGTAGATTTCGCGCTTTGCGGGTAGGATTGGTTTGCAGAGAGGGGATAGCGATAGGCACCATATGGGGCAACGGGGGAATGCGTACACAGGAGAGCTTAACGTGTGTGTTTGTGTCTGTCAACTCGTGCCGCCAAGACGTCAGGGCCGCGTCAAGTCACCATGAAGCCGGGTTTGGAGGCTTGCGCACTCGAAGCAAAGTGACTCATTTGTATTGGTTGGCCGCCAGGGGTGGCCAATGGTGCTAACATTTCGGATAATGGGTCTAGTACACGTATTTTGTAATGATCAAGATCAGGTTGCACACTTGCGCCAAAGCCGCGATCCC
>Ga0209347_1000410_pt1 | contig 113390 bp, 100 predicted proteins | sample AutmiccommuBRH23_FD_187382 | JGI IMG/M metagenome (GOLD analysis project Ga0209347, IMG submission 187382) | Deep subsurface microbial communities from Mt. Terri, Switzerland - Autotrophic microbial communities BRH/23 (SPAdes) (version 2) | ecosystem: Environmental > Aquatic > Deep subsurface...
CAGTGAGTTTTTCCGTGCCCGGCGCCGCAAGCCTGGTTCACCGGCCAGCTAAAGCCTGCCCGGCGGCGCCACTCTCAGGTTCAGGATGGATCAATACTGTTCAGCAGCTGCACCAATATGGGTGTACACACTGCTTGAACCATCATCCTTCAGCACCAGTACATCGTAGGGACTGAAATTATCTCCCATCTCCATCCCCGGGCTGCCCATGGGCATGCCGGGGGCTGCCAGGCCAATGGCGTTGTCGGGTTTCTCGGCCAGGAAGCGTTTTATCACCCTGGCCGGGATATGACCTTCAAACACAAAGCCCTCTTGCGATACGCCGGTGTGGCAGGACTGGTATTGGGGCTTGATGCCGCGCGCTGCTTTTTCGTGGTTCAGATCGGCCGGGTGCTCAATCCGGGCATCAAAACCGTTTGACTGCAGATGCTCAACCCATTTGCTGCAACAGCCACAGGTAGGACTGCTTAACACCTGCAGTGGAGTGGCGGTCGCGGTTTTGCTGTCGGCCAGCAGAGAAGCCGGAGCGGTTATCAGGGTGGCAATAATCAGCAGGGACGAAATGCCGGAAAAAATGGCTTTGATGAATTGTCGCATTCACAGACTCCATGGCAGGGAGGAAATATCAGGGTCTCGCAGTATAAACAGCGGGGAAGGTATCGAAACCCGATGATATATCAACTGTTATTCAGGGTGTGACCGCATTTGGGGCAATCATTAACCGGAAACAGGTGAGTGGGAGCAGGGTGCCTGTTGCTTCAATGTCATCAAACGGCACAGATGCAGCGACTCCAGGGCCTGGTCTTACACCCGGGGAACGATAGCCAGCCTCAATTGACAAGGTAGTTTAAATTGCCCGCCCATGCAAACGAGAATTGTTATCATCTCCGCAAGCCCGTAAGACTGTGGAGAAAGAATATGACCAAGACCCTGACCTTTGCCGCAATGCATTTTGCCATTGCCTTTACTGTGGCCTATGTCATGACCGGCAGTTTGCTGGTGGGTGGTGCTGTCGCAGCGGTGGAACCTGCGGTGAATACCGTAGCGTTCTTTTTCCATGAACGGCTGTGGAGCAGGGTCGAGGCGGCGAGGGCGGTTAGCGTCGGGACCTCGCCCGCGGCAATGTCCGACCTCTGCGCCTGAAAATATCTGCGCCTGAAAATATCCGCGCCTGAAAACGGCAGCAATCAAGTCCTCACCGGGCGCTTTTGCAATTTGCGCTGCAAAGTCCGGCGGTGCATGCCGAGGGCGCGGGCCGTGGCGGATATATTGCCATCCTGTTCATTCAATACCCGCTGGATATGTTCCCACTCCAAACGATCAACGGAGTGGGGCGTATGGGGCAGTTCTACAGCGGCATCGCCCTGATCTTTGCCAAAGGCCGCCAGAATATCGTCCACTGAAGCCGGTTTGCACAGGTAATCCATGGCGCCCAGTTTGATGGCCTCGACGGTGGTGGGAATGCTGGAGTAACCGGTGAGCACCACAATCCTGCAGCGCGGAGCAATGGCCAGCAGGTCGGCAATCAGCCCCAGCCCGGACGTCGCCTCGAGTTTGAGGTCGAGCACAATCCGCTCAGGCTGGACAGCTTCACACAGAGCAAGGGCCGTGCCGCCATCATGGGCAATGGCGACATCCTGGCCCCGGCGCTGAAGGCTGCGGGCCAGTGTTTCGGCAAAAGTGATGTCATCATCGACCAGCAGGTATTGATGTCGGCTCATGGTTGCTCAATTCCTTCATCACTGTTCCATAACGGGAGGCGGATTATGGCCAGGGTTCCGCCGCTGGGCTGAGGCTCGATATCGATACTGCCTCCGTGGCGAGAGAGTATGGCGCGCGACAGGAAAAGCCCCAGGCCCAGTCCGGCGGGCTTGTCACTCAATTGCATACCGCTGCGACTGGCCAGATGCTCGGGGGCGATACCAGCCCCCTGATCCCTTACTTCAATCACCGCCTGGCTGGCATCCCAGTGGATGCTGATAGTCACGCTGCTGGGGCTGGCGTCTGCGGCATTGTTGAGAATATTGTGGATTGAAGCCGACAGTGACGGATGGAACCGCACCGGCCTGTCATCAGCCGCGCTGTCGATATCGACATCCGCCACCACATCGGGGCGCATCAGCAACCAGCGATCTACCAGTTCAGTAAAGTAATGGCGGGCACTGCTTTGGGTCCATTGCTGGGTGGAAAGATTGCGCGCGGTTTCGGTGAGTTTTTTCAAAGTCTGCTGGCAGCGCTCCACCTGGCTGGCGATGGTTTGCATATCCTCCAGGTACTCGCGGTTGGTTTCAGTAACAGCCATTTGCCACCAGTCGTCGGCAATCAGGCGCACGGTGTTTAGGGGTGTCCCCAGGTCATGGGTGGCGCTCGCTGCCAGTGTCGCCACAGCCAGCAATTGCTCGTCTTCCAGTTGCCGCTCCTTTTCTGCGGCTTTCTGCTGGATGAGGGCCTGTTCCCGAGCACGTACTGACTCTGCCATCCGGGTGACAAAGACAATGATCAAAACCGCGCTGACAGCAAAGTTCAACCACATGCCGACAACATGAATATTCAGTGTATCTGCCTGGTGCATGAGATGGCCGTCCGCGCTAACCGGCTCCAGGTCCGGCACCGGAATATGCCAGAACAACAGGCCGCTATAAGCCGCCAGGCACAACAGTCCGGTGACCAGGGTAAGGCTGCGGGGCAGGGTGATTGCGGCAATGATCACCGGTACCAGGTAGTAGGATACAAAGGGGTTTGTCGCCCCCCCCGTGTGGTAAAGCAGCAGGCTGAATATGAGCACATCAACGATCAGGTGGGCAAAGAACTCCCCCTCGCTGATGGGGGATGGTTTGTTGCTGCGCCACCAGGTCGTGACAATCACTGCCGCAAACAGCACCAGCAGCATCGCCAGCGCCACCCATGGCAAGTCGATATCGGTAAACCTGTACAGGTAGGCTGCACTGAGTAGTTGCCCGCCAAAGGGAATCAGCCTGATCAGGCACAGTGTGCGGAGATTTTGATGGGCGGCAGAAACGGCCATGTGTGGGATGATTGCCGTGGTTGATGGTTTGGCGCCCATTCTACCTTGATGGCCGCTGATGGTCAGTGCTGTGTTTTTTTCAACGCCGTGCTTGATGTTTTCAGTTAAAATCCGCCGCCAGGATTAGGAGCAATACATCCGTTACCCTGAATCTGGCAAGCCAAAGAGTGATGTTTGTTGCGTATTTGCACACTAATGATGCAGATTTTCCGCAAACTCTTGTTGGCATCGCCGCGGCCCTAAGCTTCATGCTGGTTGCCCGTGGCATGAATATTGATACAAAACCTGTACCTGGGCATGTATGTCTCCAACAGGTTTTCTGACTTTATGGGTGATGATGCCCGCTTCCTGACAGGGGAGTGGGCTTTTTTATGGTTGAATCGCTATGGGCAGATATGCGCTGGAAAGAGAGTAGTGTCGGTGAAAATGACTATTGGAAAGAAGCTGGCCGGATGCACTGCATCAGGGCAAGCGCCCTGTGCTCACAGGGAACAGGGAGTCACATGTGGTGAATACTGATACCCCACCCGCTCTGCGGGTTATGCTGGTAGACGACAATCCCCAGCGGGCCACCATGGTGGAGGAACGCCTGTGGGCAGCGGGTTTTGATGTGATACTGGTGATCCCCTCCGCGGCCGGGTTGCTGTTCCAGATCGAGCAGAACCGCCCCGATGTGGTGCTGATGGACCTGGAATCTCCCGACCGGGATGTGCTGGAAAGCCTCGCCATCATCAATCACCACAACCCGACGCCGGTCGTCATGTTTACCCAGCAGGACGACCCTGACTACATCAGGGAAGCAGTGACGGCTGGTATCAGCACTTACCTGGTGGGGGATATCAACCCCGACCAGGTCAAACCCATTATCGACGTGGCGATGGCGCAATTCCGCGCCTTCCAGGGGCTGCGGGAAGAATTGCTCAGCACCCGCGCCCAGCTCGACGACCGCAAACTGATTGAACAGGCCAAGGGCCTGCTGATGAGCCACAAAAAAATCAGCGAAGATGAGGCTCACCGCCTGCTCACCAAACTGGCGATGGACACCAACCAGCGTCTGCCCGCGGTGGCCAAAACCGTACTGGCAACCCTCTCCCTGCAGGGAAAAAGGAAAGATTGATGACCAATAACAAGCAATTGCCACCGCCGGAAAAATCGTCTCTGACAGTGGGATTTATGCGCCTGACCGACAGCGCGCCCCTGATCATGGCGCTGGAAGGCGGCTTTTTTGCCCGCTACGGGCTGGATGTGGAACTGGTGCGGGAGGTTTCCTGGGCCAATTTGCGCGACAAACTGGTGGTGGGCACGCTTGATGCGGCCCACCTGCTGGCGCCCTTGCCGATGATGACCAGCCTCGGGGCGGGCGGCATACGGGCCAACCTGCTCACCGGCTTGTCACTGAGCCTCAACGGCAACGCCATTACCCTGTCCCATGCGCTGTGGGAGCGAATGGGCGTTGGCGCTGGCTGCCAAACTGACGGCCTGGCCTCGGCCCGGGCCCTGCGGCGTCAGCTTGATAATGAGCCGGATCAGGTTATTACCCTGGCCACGGTACATTCGTTTTCGATGCACACCTTTATGCTGCGGATGTGGCTGAAAGCCGGGGGCGTCGACCCCGACCGCGATGTGCGCATCATCGTGCTGCCACCGGAACAGATGTGCGACAGTCTGGCGCGGGGCATTATCGACGGCTTTTGTGTCGGCGAACCCTGGAACAGTGTCGCAGTACAGCAGGGCATCGGCACGGTTGCAGTCAGTGGCTACCATATCTGGAACAACGCCCCGGAGAAGGTTCTGGGTGTGACAGAAACCTGGCACAACCACAATCCGGCCACCCACCTGCGCCTGCGGCTGGCGGTGATGGCTGCCTGCGGTGAACTGACCGATCCGGAGCAGCGCAAGATTGCCGCGGAAATCCTCAGCCGCCGCCAATACCTTGACCTTCCCGCCAGGGCCCTGCTGCCGTCACTGACGGGCGAATTCAGCTTTGCCAAGAATCAGCCGCCCCTGTCGGTGCCGGATTTCCACATTTTCTCCCGCTATCAGGCCGGCTTCCCCTGGCGCTCCCACGGTGAATGGCTGGTGCACCAGGCCAGCGACGTCCTTGGCAAGCCACTGGGTGATGATGTCTGTCGCTCACTGGTGCAACGCTGTTACCGCCCCGACCTGTACCGCGAGGCAGCCCGTTACCTGGGCATTGCTTCACCCAGCCGCGATTACAAGGAGGAGGGCAAGCACCCCGCTCGCTGGGAGTTTGAAGCGGGGATTGAGCTGGGGGCAGATATGTTTTTGCGCCAGACGCCAGACGTCTAGCCTCAGCCCGCTTTCTTCTTCTGCTTCTGATCCAGCAACTCATAGAGCTCGACAAATTGCTGGGTGAGGTTGTGGCTGGGGGCGAAATAAATCAGCGGTTTGTTGGCGTTGTGGGATTCGCGCATTTTGACTGAATGGTTGAGATAGACCGGCAGCACCGGATGATTCTCGGCTTTGAGTTCTTCGATGATCTGCGCTGGCAGGTTGGCGCGGGGCTGGAACAGGTTGGCGACAATACCGTCAACCTTCAGGTCTTCGTTGTGATCTTCGCGGATTTCCTCAAGGATCCCGAGAATGTTGTACAGGGCCTGGCGTGAAAAGGCATCACAATCGAAGGGAATCAGGCAGCGGTCGGCGCCGATCAGGGCCGAATTGGTGTAGAAGTTCAGTGCCGGTGCTGTGTCGATGTACATCTCGTCAAAATCATCGTCGAGTTTTTCCAGCAAACTGCGCAGCTTGTAGATCTTATTGCGCGATTCCAGCTTGGTCTGGATGTCACTGAGTTCCGGGCTGGAGGGAATAATAAACAGGTTATTGAACTCGGTCTCGTAGGCGTACTCGATGGGGGCGTTTTTCTTGCGCCCCGGATTCAGGCTGTCCTTGTAGAAGGCGCCGATACCCGTTTCGAGGTTGTCCGGCGTGGTGCCCAACAGGTAATGGGTGCTGTTGGCCTGGGGGTCGAGGTCCAGCACCAGCACCCGCTTGCCCCTGCTGGCGGCAATCGCTGCCAGGTTGCAGGTGATACTGGATTTGCCGACGCCGCCTTTCTGATTGAAAACCACTCTACGCATGGGAGCCTCACTGGTATTTGGTTGCTTTCAACATTACTACAAATTTGATGGATGCAATATCCGTGACAGCTCGACGCCATTACTGGCCAGGGTACAGGGGTGGCAAACTGCCAGCACCTGTGCGCGGATTTTTATCCCGGTCTGTGCGCAGTGTTGCAAGGATCTCGGTTATCGCACGGCTGTCGACATCATCGGTGCTGGCGCCCGCGCCGTAAAGGTGTTTATCCAGCGCGGCGAAATGGGTTGCAAGTTCACTGCAACCACTGACGGCAACCACCTCTGCCAGGGTTTTCAGGTGCGGCTTGTGCCAGAAAATCCGTGCCCAGTGGAGAATCGCGTCACGCAGCTCCGCTAGCTGGTGTGGCGGATTGTGACGGATGCGCTCGAAGGCGGCACGCTCTGTTTCCTGCTCGGGATGCTGACTGGTGTGCCCGGCTGGTTGACCGGGCTTGCTGCGCTGACGCCACCAGAGCAGGGCAAAGACCAGCGTCAACAACACAAACACGCCATTGCTGACAACCAGCAGCCACCACCAGCGCGTTGCTGATGCAGTCTGTGTATTTTCCGTTTGACTGGCGGCCAGCTCTTCCGGCGAATCCCGCTGAGTAGGGGTGCGGCCACTGGCGATATTTTTTGCTGCCACCACGTTAACGGTTTGCGCATCCAGGCGGGTTTCACGCATCTGGCCCGACACCGTATCCCACCACTTGAGGGTAATGGCGGGCAGGGTCAACTGCCCCGGTCTGGTGGGTACCACCGCCACTGATTCAATGCGACTGCCGAGGATGCCGGAGGCGCTGACGCTGTCTTCCACCCTGGGCTGGTCCGGGTAGAGCTTGAAGCCATCGCCACTCTCCATCTCGAGCGGCGGCAACTGTGAACCCTGCAGCCCCTGGGCCGAGATAATCACCGAGCGGGTGACCGGCTCACCCACCACCAGTTCATCCGGTGCGGTGCTCCAGCGCTGGGCGAGGCTGAGCCCCTTGCTGGGCAGCCAGTCGGAGGCCGCAACACCATCGGGGCGGGGTTTTACCCGCAGGGTTTTGGCATCCGAATCCACCACGATACGCTTGCCACTGCGGCCAAAAAATGAACCGCCAAAGGATGAAAACGGATCCCTGGCGTCCGGCACCGTGCCGCTAAAGCGCAGGGGGGGAATCTCCAGCTCACCGGGATTGTCGGCAAACAGGGCATATTTGATCTCAATAACCGTATATTCCCTGCCATCGATGGTTTTCTGGAATTGCGCTTCATGGACCCGTACCACCCGGGCACCGGGCACCTCCAGCTCGGGGGCGCTCAGGCTGCTGAAGGAAACAGCAGTGTAGAGGCGCAGGGTCAGCAATACCTGTTCCTGGACAAAGGCCTGGTCACTTTCCAGTTCTGTCTCGACGAATACGGCGCGGTCACTGGCAGCCGGTTTGGGTGCGTCGCTGACATCAATGGGCACGGCATCGCTGACCTCGTCCTTGAAGTTGAAGGAGGGTATGACCAGAGTGCCAACGCGGCGTGGCATCAACGACAGTTGCCACAGGGTATAGGACTGCCCGGCGCCACCGCCGAAGGAAAACTGGCTCTGGCGCTGGTTGGCGACAATCTCGAAATCTCGCTCCAGATCGGAAAAATCCGGGTCCCCCAGGGCCTGGCCTTCATAGCGCAGGGTCAGGTTGAGGCTTTCGCCCAGGCCGATAGTCGTGCGATCGACAGTGGCGGACAGGTCGCTGGCGAAGGACTGGCTAGCCAATCCCTGCAGGCACAGCCCCAGCAGCAGCAAGGCAAGCAAACCCCTGGAGCGATGCAGAATCTTGCCGACCATGGCGCAAAGCTTGGCTGATGATGCCAGATAGAATCCGGCACTTTGCCACTGCTGGGGGCAATAACTGGCCATTACCATCGTTCCTCGCTGTATTGATCCGGGGGCAGGCTGCGCTGTTGCTGCTGTTGGCGAAAGCGCTGCCGCGATTCGTATTCAAATTTGCGCCGCAGCAGTCCGCCGGGGTCATCAGGCACCCGCCGCAACCACTGCTCAAGGGACTCATCAACGGGCTCGTCGGATTCACTGGCAGCAGTGGCCGACTGATCCGTAGCGGCGCTGTCGCCGGGACTGGCCTCAGCGCCCGGGGCTATGCCCTGCGCAGTCTCTTTATTGCCTTCAGCGTCTTTCTCAGATTGGCCCTGTGCTTGCGATTCATTGTCCTCGGCGTCGGGCTTCGGCCCTTGGGATAAACCCTGCCCGTCGTCGGTGTCTTGCTGCGCTGACGATGACTGCTGGTTTTGCTGTTCTGCGGGTGGAGGCTGGTCGGCGCCACTGTCGTCCCCGGATTGCTCGCCGGAGGATTCGGACGGAGTGCTTTCGCCCTGGTTGCTATCATTCTTCTGACTACTTTCCTGATCCGGGTTGGCATCCGCCTGATCTGATTGTGGCGAGGATTCCCCGCTTTCCTGCTGGCCCTGTTGCTGCTCCTGTTGTGGCGACTGGGACTGGGAATCAACGCCATCCTGTGACTGGTCCTGAGATGACTGGTTCTGCGGCTCCTGCTGCTGGTTCTCCTGCTGTTTGAGCAATGCCTCCAGCAGCGCCTTGTTGCTGGCGGCATCCTCGTTTTGCGGGTCCAGCTCAAGTGCCTTGTTGTAAGCCTCAATGGCTTCTGCCAGCTTGCCCTGTCGGGCCAGGGCATTGCCCCTGTTGTAGTGCCCGGTTGCACTGTTGTCGCTGGAGAAAGCCTGCTCCGCTGCTTTGAAATCGCCGTTGCGGTAAGCCGCAATACCGCGCCACTGCTCGCTGCTGAACAGCTGCATCGCCTTTCCGGGCTGTTCGTTCTCCAGGGCCTTGATGCCTTGCTGATCCCTGGTTGACCACAAGTCGTCCCACAGGGATGCGTCGCTGCTGGGGGAGTAGAGCAGAGGCGCCACCAGCAGCAGGGCCACCAGGCCGCGCCGAAACAGCAGCACCAGTAACGGCAGCAGCGCCAGGGTCAGCCAGTAACCCTTGTCGTCCCAGGTGTCGAGGGTGCGCTCCAGGGCCCGGGTTTGCTGATGCTTGCGGTCAGCCAGGGGGGCGAGTAGATACTGGATGTCGCTGTCGTCAGCGGTGATGGTGCTGTAGCGACCGCCGCTGCGTTTGGCCAATGACTGGAGTGGTCCCGCGGGCAGGGTGGCCACTACGATGGCGCCACGGTTGTCGCGGGCAAAACCGCTGCTGCCGAGGGGGATGGGGGCGCCATCAGCCGTGCCGACACCCAGTACCGAGAGCCGGAAATCCCCCATGCCCTGCAGTATGCGTTGCAGGTTCTCCTGGGCGGCCTGGGTCATGCCGTCGGTGATATAGAGAATGTCGCCCTCCAGGTGCCCGGCATTCATGGCCAGCTCCAGGCCTGTTTCCAGCGCCTGTTCCGGGTTGCTGCCCGCCTGGGGCATCAAATCGGGATGAAGCGAGGGCAGCAGGGCAATCAGGGTGTTGCCATCGTCTGTGAGAGGCGTCACCACGTGGGCATCGCCAGCGTAGGCCACCAGCGCGACGCTGCCTTCGCGGTACTGCTGCAGCAGGTCGATGGCTTTGAGGCGGGCGCGGGTGAGGCGATTGGGCTTGATGTCCTCGGCCAGCATCGACGGCGACAGGTCAAACAAGATCACCAGCGCGCCTTCCTGCTTGTGTACCGGCAGGGGGATTTTCTCCCAGGTGGGACCGGCCAGCGCCAGGCAGCTGACAATGCCGCCAGCCATCAGCCATTTTTTCGGCAGACTTCGGCTGCCGTTGCCGGCGCCACTGACCAGGAAGGGCAGCAATTGCGGAGCGATAACCCGGCTCCAGGCACCACTGCGCTTTTCCAGGCGTTGCAGCAGCATGACCGCGACCACCACGGCGATCACCGCCAGCAGCCACCAGGGGCGCAAAAAGTGGAACTGCTGCAGTGCCGTCATCAGCTCAGTCATTGGCGCGCCTCCAGCCGTGGCTGAACAGCAATATCAGCCAGAGGATAAAAGCGGTGGCCAGTGGCCAGTGGTAGAGAGCCTTGGTGGGGCGCAGGGTCTCGGCCTCCTGGTCGATGGGTTCCAGTGCGTCGAGGGTGTTGTAGATTTCCACCAGCTGCTGCGGGTCGCGGGCGCGGAAATAGCGGCCCCCGGTGATCTCGGCAATGGCGGTGAGTGACTCTTCATCGAGATCGAAAGCGGTATTCACAGTGCGTTGGCCATGGATACCCCGTGCCGTCATCTCACCGGCGCCCATACCCACTGTATGGATTTTGACATGGTGGTGGGCGGCCAGTTTTGCGGCTTCGAGGGGCGGTACTTCGCTGGCGGTGTCGGCGCCGTCGCTGAGCAGGATAAGCACCTTGCTGCTGGACGGTTGTCCATCGAGCCGTTTGATGGCGATGGCGATGGCATCACCAATCGCGGTTGCACCACCGGCAAAGCCGAGTTGGGCTTCCTGCAACAGGGTATTCACCGTGCGTCGATCAAAGGTCAATGGCGCCTGTAGATAGGCCTGACTGCCAAACAGAATCAAGCCGAGGCGATCCCCCCGACGCTTTTCGACAAAGTCCCCCACCACCTGTTTGGCTATCGTTATGCGCGGGTAGAGTTGATTGCCCACCGCCATATCGCCAATTTCCATACTTTTCGAAATATCCACCGCCAGCAGCAGATCACGGCCCGTGGCGGGCAGGGTGATGGGCTCTCCCGTCCAGGTGGGGCGCGCTGCGGCCAGCAATAGCGACACCCACACCAGGGCCAGCAGGGCGTGACGCCAGCGATTACTGACGGCAGTGGCGGGAACGGCCAGTTGCCCGGCCAGGCTGGCGTACCAGCGGGAGCGCAGGGTCGGAACAGCCGTGGCGCCGGGTTTGGCCAGCATCCGGTAGAGCCACGGCAGCGGCAGCAGGGTGAGCAGCCAGGGCCAGATGAGGGTCAGCATCCCTGTCCGCTCCTGTGCTTGCGAATCCACTGTCTTGCCAGCTTGATCAATCGGCCCTGCTGCTGCGGATCGAGAGCAGCTGGCTGCGGGCGGTACTGATTAACGGCCAGCTCGGCGATATCACCATGGCCTGTATCACCACCGCCCTTGCCGCTGCTGAATTGATTGAGACGTTCGAGTAACTGGGGCGCGCCAAGGGCGATCCACTCGCTGGCGGGGTTGGCAGCGCGGGCGGTGCGCCGCAGGAGGGCGATCAGGTCTGGCAAAAAACGGGGGCTGTCGCCCTGTGCAGCGATCAGTGCCAGTTCTGCCAGGGCGAGGCGTCGGTAGCGATTGGCGCGGCGGCGCTTTCGCCACAGCCACACTCCCGCCAGCAACAGGATCAGGGCCACTAACGCCAGCAGCCACCAGCCGGGTGCCGGGGGCCACCAGCCGGGGGGCGGCGGCAGGTGCAAATCCCTGAGTTGATCGAGCGGGTCCACCGGATTCACTGCATACTCCTGGGCAATTTGCGGTGGTGGGCAAAGGCGCGGCGCAGCACCGGCAGCACCGGCTGGTGGCTGGCGAACTCGAGCACGGGCAGGGCCAGTCGCCGCCCGAGGGCGGCCAGTGCCGACTGGCGCTGGCGGAACAGGTTGCCAAAACGTTCCCGCGCCTTGCCATCGCGACTGTCGAGCATCTGCGAGTCAGCACCGACGCTGATGCCGTACAGGCCGGGTGGTGGCAGTTCCTCCTCAAGTGGGTCGTGGATGCGGCACAGGCTGACATCGCAGTGCCTGGCCAGCTCAAAGAGGTGCTTCTCACAGTCGCCGTCGAGATCGTGGAAGTCGCTGATAATCACCAGCGTCGCCCCCGGCGTGGCCACCCGGCGGCATTCTTCCAGTATCGAGGCGAGGCTGAGGTTGTCCGCCGTGCCTGATGCCTGGGATTGTGCAAGCTCGGTGCAGGCCTCACCGAGATGCTGGATCATGCGCAGCACGCTGTGGTGGGATTTGTGACTGCGGCTGTCGCGCTGTGCCGCGGGGCTGAATACCAGTCCGCCGACCCGGTCGTTGGCATTGATGCCTGCCCAGGCGAGGAGGGCGGCGATATCGCAGGCGACCATGGATTTGAGACGCTGGCTGCCAAAAAACATCGAGCTGCGCAGATCCACGGCAATCAGCACCGGGCGCTCGCGCTCCTCGCGGAATATCTTGGTGTGAGTGGTGTTGGTGCGGGCAGTCACCCGCCAGTCGATGGAGCGCACGTCGTCGCCCGGCTGGTAGGGGCGCACTTCATCGAATTCCATGCCACGGCCGCGAAAGCGCGAGCGATAACCTCCACCCTGGGATGACAGTGCCTGGCGGCGCGGAAAGAGGTTGAGTTCGCGGGCGCTGTGGCGCAGGCGTATCAACGCCGTCGGATCGGGGATAACGATCCCTTCAGCATTGGCCAGCAGCGGGTTGGAGTCGTTTGGCTTCATGGCTCGATGTTGCACTTCAAGCGGAGGGCACCAGCTGAACGAGGGTATCGATTACCTGGTCGGGACTGACGCCGGTCGCTTCGGCCTCAAAACTGAGGATCAGGCGGTGGCGCAGCACATCGTTGACCACGGCGCGGACATCGTCCGGGGTGACGAAATCGCGACCCTCAAGCCAGGCCTGGGCACGGCTGCAGCGGTCGAGAGCGATGGTGGCACGGGGGCTGGCGCCATAATCCAGCCACAGTTCAAGATTCTTGGCCAATGCCGCTGTGCTGTAAGTGGCCGGGCTGCGGGTGGCCAGTACCAGCTGGATCAGGTACTCCTCGACATTGGCGGCCATATGCACTGCCATGGCTTCAGCCCGGGCGGCAAAAATGCTGGCCTGACTGAGCGGCTTTACGGGCGCAGACGGATTGCCCAGGGCTTCCTGACGCGACAGCTGCAAAATCTGGCGCTCGCTGTCGGCACTGGGGTAACCCACCATCACATGCATCAGGAAGCGGTCCATCTGGGCTTCGGGCAGAGGGTAGGTGCCTTCCTGCTCAATGGGATTCTGGGTGGCCATCACCATAAACAGTTCAGGCAGGGCATAGGTAGTCAGGCCGACACTGATCTGGTGCTCGGCCATCGCCTCCAGCAACGCCGACTGGACCTTGGCCGGGGCGCGGTTGACCTCGTCCGCCAGCACCAGGTTGTGGAACAGCGGCCCGCGCTGGAAGGTAAAGCTGCCATCCTGGGGGCGGTAGATATCGCTGCCGGTAATATCGGCGGGCAGCAGATCCGGGGTGAACTGGATGCGATGGAAATCCCCCTCAATACCTTCCGCCAGGGTCTTGATGGCCTTGGTCTTGGCCAGGCCCGGCGCACCTTCCACCAGCAGATGGCCGTTGGCCAGCAGGGCAATCAGCAGGCGTTGGGTAAGGTGGGGTTGACCGACAATCTGGTCGTTGAGATAGCGGTGAAGATCGAGGAACTGTTGTTGTATGGACAGGTGCTGTATGGACATGGACACTCGCCTTGCTGGAAGAACAAAGAAGACAGCCGCGGAGTGTAATGGTTCTTGCGATGAGTCTCAAAAGGCAGTGGATGATTGTTGTCTGCAGCGCCAAATCCCACCTGCCAGCCAGTGCCTACTGGTAAACGATATCGCGGTAACTGGGTGCCAATAGCGCCAGCAGCCGGTTCTGGGTGGCCACCGGCAGCTGGCGTTTTTCCATGGCGCGAATCAGGTCGTCCACCAGGGCGTTGAACTCCACGTCGGTATAGCCGTGGCCGGCGTGTACCACCTGCATCGACTCGCCGCTGTACTCACAGGGGCCGCCGCTGATGCTGCAGATATAGCTTTCCAGGCCCTGCCTGAAACGGGGGATATTCACATCCCGGAAACGTTCGACAATGCGCTCATCGGCGGCAATTTCCACTAACAGGTCATATACCAGGGCTTCGATTCCCTGCTCGCCCCCCAGGCGCTGGTAGAGATTATCCGCTGGAGGCTTGCCCAACGGGCTGCAGGCGGACATGCCCGCTGACAACAGCAGGGCGGCTAAAATCAGCAGCGATCTGTTCATCAGCCATCCAGTCATTAAAAAGCACCCTGCAGTGACAGATACCAGCCGTGCTGATTGCGAAAGGTGGCCACTTCGCCAAGATCCACATAGGCCGCAACCAGGCTGATATGGCGGTTGGGAAACCAGGCGACAAAGGCGCTGTACCAGTCATCTTCGCTGATAAATGAGAGGTTGTCGGGCTTTTGCCGGTATTCGCCACCGATCAGCCAGTGGCGGTTGAAAAATACGCCAGCGGAGACTTCCGCCAGCAGTTCGGGGCTGTTGTTCTTGTCGCCGCCAAAGCCCACCAGGCCGAGCTGGTTGGCCTTGCTGTAGCGCAGGGTGCCATTGAGCAGCAGATTGCGGTCGGCCACGCCAGCCAGCAACAGCTTGGTGGCGCTGAGGGTGAGATCGGTGCCGCTGTCATCCCGGGCGCCAGCCGCCGAGGGAATTAAAAAGTCATAGTTTTTCTTGTACTGGGCACCCAGGCTGATTTGCGGCAGCGGGGTGTAGATCAAATCACCGGCGAGCCGTACCTTGGCTCCCACCACAGTCTGGCGAATGCTGGTGTCATTCACACCCAGCAGTTGCGAAAGCGGGCGATGGGAGAGCCGCTGTTCGGCCACCGACAGTTCCAGCCGGTTGCGCCAGCTCCAGCTGGCACCGACCACAGACAGGCTGTAATGAGGCACCTGCACATGGCTGGCAAAGGCTGTGCCGCCCTGTTCTTCCCGCGCACCGTAGCCGGACAGCACGGCCATGGGCACGATGCCGCCACCGGCACTGCCCTCGATAGTGCTGGCGCCACCGGTGGCCAGCAGGCGGCTGCGGTCCTGCTCGCTGTGGGCCACTGTGGCCAGTGCCAGCACTCCGTTCAGCAGTATGATCTTGATAAGGATTAGCGCTGTAGCTTTAGACATCGTTGGCATCCTTCAGGCCAGCGCCAGAAAATAGCGCTCAAGCCAGCGGCAAAATTCATCGCCAGGCAACGCTTTCGAATACAGGTAACCCTGGGCGGTGTCGCAGCCGTAGGATACCAGCAATGCTTCGATGGCTGCCGTCTCGACACCCTCCGCCGTGATGCTGAGACCCATGCTGTGCCCCAGTTCGATGGTGGAACGGACGATTACCTGATCGTTATCGCTGCGGTCCAGATTGAGGATAAAGGATTTGTCGATTTTCAGTTCGGCCACTGGCAGCTTTTTCAGTTGCGACAGGGATGAATAGCCGGTGCCAAAATCATCAATAGACAGGGTCACCCCAAGCAATCGCAAGCGGTTGAGATTATCCAGGCTTTTTTCCGCCTCACGCATGATGGCGCTCTCGGTAATTTCCAGGCACAGCAGCGCTGGCGGCAGGGCAAATTCGGTCAGCAGATCGCCGATATAATCGGGCAGATTATCCTCGAGCAGATCCAGCGCCGACAGGTTGACCGACATCGGCAGTGCAATTGCGCGCTTGCCGAGCAGTTCAACCTGTTGCAGGGCCGTGCGCAGCACCCAGCGGGTCAGCAGGGTGATCTGCCCCGTGCTCTCCGCCACATTGATAAATTCTTCCGGGTTAACGAATCCCAGTTGCGGGTGAATCCAGCGCACCAGGGCTTCTGCGCCGACCTGGTGAGGGTCGTGGAGACTGATTTTGGGCTGGAAGTACAGCTGTATCTGCTCCTGCTCGAGGGCCTGGCGAAACTCCCGGAACAGCAGCAGTCGTTTGAGATGCTGCTCATCCCAGCCGGACTGATATGCGCAGATCCGCTGCTGGCCGAGGCGGGCCTGTTGCAGGGCCAGACTGGCGCGGCGCAACAGCATTTCCGGGTCTGTGCCATCCTGGGGGTAGGTGACCAGCCCGACATTGATATTCACGTTGACACTCAGCTCCGCAACACTGATCGGCACTGCAAACAGGGTCTTGAGTGTGTTGCTCAGTTGCGCTTTGCGGGCACTGTCTGCAGCGCTTGCCACCAGGGCGAATTCGTCGCTGCCCAGGCGCAGGGCGCAGTCATCAGCGGCGGCAAGGGAAGCTATGCGCTGCGCCACTTCACAAAGCACCAGATCGCCGATTTCCGGGCTGAGGGCATCATTGATCTGGGTGAAGTTTTCCACGTCGATAATCAATACCGCCACCGCAGTCTGCAGGCGACTGGCTTTTTCTATGGCCGCCTGCAGTTGCGGGAACAGCTGGGGGCGGTTGAGCAGGCGGGTGAGTCCATCGTGTTGCGCCTGCCAGGTGATCTCTTCCTCGCGCTCGGCAATCGCGCTTTGCATGCTGATAAAGCCCTGCGCCAGTTCACCCATTTCATCCCGGGTGTGGACAGCGACCGGCGTGTCGTAATGGCCGCTGGCAATGCGTCGGGCTGCGTTGGCGAGGCTGCGCAGAGGTTGCGTCACACCCCGCGCCAGCAACCAGGCAAGCAGCGCGGCGAAGGCGAAGAACAGCAGCGCCAGCCATAACAATTGGCTGTCCAGCACGGCAAAGGGTTGCAGTACCTGGCTGAGGGGTATCTGCAACACGGCTTCAAGCCGGTAGGGCTGATCCGCCAGGGGCACGCGCAGCAACAGCAGGTCGCTGTTTTCCAGCACGGTCTGGGGTGTTTCGGCGGAGAGAATATCCGGCAGCGCTATCAGCGCTTGGCGATCTTCCGGTGCCAGGGTTCCACTCAGATAGGTTGCTGTTCCCTCACTGCGGCTGATAAAGGACACATCCAGCCCGGTCATGCGTTTGAGTGATTCGCTGAGACTGTCTTCTATCTCAAAGCCGATACCGGCAGTGCCAATGCGCAACGGGGCGCGCACCGGCGACACCACAAACTGGTAGGGTTTGTTGTTGATAATCAGATTGGCGTAGGCAGTGCCAGACTGGACAGTGCTGGTGTGCAAGGCTGCGAGCAGTTGATTACTGTTGTCGAGCAGGGTCATGGTGCCAGCCACCAGCCGACCCTGGGTATCCGCCACAATGGCAATATCGGCCTGGATGCGCGCCGCGTGATTGACCAGTGCCGACTCAATGGTGGCTGCATCCCCGGAGGCAACGGCTTCCTTGAAGCCGAAATCGTCGGTGAGAACGCTGACCGACAATGCCAGCTGCTCGGCGCGGGCCTCCATCAGGCGGGCAAAAACCTCACCGCCACGCTGCAGCTCGTTGCGGGCATTCTCCGTCACCGCCTGACGGATCGCCTGGCGGGTAGTGAGGTAGGAAACCAGTTCCAGCATTACCACCAGAGCCAGCATCCATAACAGCAGTTTGACCAGGTAACTTCTGACCATTACTGCCCCTGGCGCTTAAACAGCGCTTCGAGCTCGGTTGCCGGTGCGATATCGCGAGGATCGGGCTGGAGCGGCGCCAGGACAATGAGTTCTTCATCGACACTGCCTGCACTGACTGTCAAGGTTTTCGCCAGGGGCTTCCCGTAGCGCGGGTGCTGTATCAGCAGCTGGTATTCCCCGGGGGGGATCTCCTGTAGTTCGAGTTTGCCGAGGGGATCGGAAACCGCAAAATAATCACTGTCCACCACATAGATATAGGCCAGCATGGAGTCGTGGATATTGCAGCCCAGCACCACCTGGCCAGGCTTGTCAAAAAGCACCGGCTCTGCGGTTGTGCCGTGATAGAGCCGCAATTCAAAACGCTTGGCCGGGGAAAAGGAGTAGACGTGGTGGCGAATATTGTCGCTGTTGGGGAAATGCACCAGGGTATTGGTGCGCACGGCAATAACGTGGGGCACAAACTGATTGTCCCGTTGATCCATGACGGCAGGGGTGCTGTCTTGCGGATTGGTCTGTGCTATTGCCGGGAGCAAAGCAGCCACCACATCAGCCAGAGGATCGCCGTTGTCGTCGTGGAAACCCAACCTCAGCTCCCCGGCACTGGCTGTACAGGACAGGCCGATAGCAGCGAGCAGTGAATACACAGCAGCGATCCATTTGAATCTGCTGATCAGCACTGGCAACCCCTTTTTATGTAGATGGTATACAGCCTTTAGGGTGATGGGTTTGTGGTTAAAAGACAAGCTGTGAAACCGCGAGCCCGAGCGAACGAGGGCGCCAGTGAAATTTACAGCTGCGAGGACAAAGCCGCTGCAAGGGCGGTTGTGAGTTTTTATCTTATGCCTCAGTTTTTTCATATCTGCCTCCCTTTGGGTATCAAACCCTTGTCCAGGGTAGTGCCAGCCAGTCTGGCCATGCGCAACAAAAGTAAATCTAAATGATAACGATTGACATTTAGATTACGTTTTCTTAGAGTCTCGCTTCGCAGCTGATCCGACAACACACTGCTCACGCGCTACGAGGCCGATCATGAGAAAGCACAGCATCCAGAGACGAACACCCTGCGTCCTGCCCCTGACAGCCATCGCCATGGCGATGGCCAGCTACCCGGCACTGGCCCAGACCACGGAAAACGCCGATCAGCAGTCAAGCAAAACCGCCGAATCCATAGAAAACATCTATGTCTACGGCGAGCAGGGCAAGACCGACACCGCCACCAAGCTCAACCTGAGTCTGTTTGAGACACCCCAGACAGTCACGGCCATCTCCAGAGCGCAGATGGATGACTTTGCCCTCAACAGCATCGGCGATGTGCTCAATTACACCCCAGGCGTTACCGTCGAGGAGGTGGAGACGGACCGCGCCTATTACACGGCGCGGGGCTTCGACATCGCCAACTTCCAGTACGACGGGGTGGGCGTGCCCTTCACCTACGGCATAAACCTGGGCCAGCAGGACACCGCGATCTACGAAAAAGTCGAGGTGGTGAAAGGCGCTGCGGGGTTGATCACCGGCCTCGCCAACCCCTCCGCCACCATCAACTACGTGCGCAAGCGGCCCACCGGGGAGCTGCACATCGCCAGTGGTGTCGCTGTCAATGAGTGGCACGGTGTGCGCCTCGATGGCGACGTCTCCGGCGCGCTGTCATCCACTATTCGCGGTCGCCTGGTGGTGGCTGCGGAAGACACCGATTCCTACCTGGATCGCCACGAGGACAATACCCATCTGTTCTACGGCATCGTCGAGGTTGACCTCACCAGCAGCACTTTGCTTAGCGTCGGCCACAGCTACAACAAGAGCGCCTCCGACGGCGTGCTGTGGGGTGCGTTGCCGCTGCTCTACAGCAACGGCGCTCTCACCGACTACGACGTCTCCACCAGTACCGCACCGGACTGGACCTATGCCGACACGGTGCAGAACCAGACCTTTGTGGAACTCAAGCAGCAGCTGGGCGACTACTGGACCGCCAATGCCATCTTTACCCGCAGCAAAAACGACTTCGATTCAGAACTGTTTTACGTCTACGGCACACCCAGCGCGGTGGATGAAATTGGTCTGTTTGGTCAGGCCAGCGCCTACGACAGCAGCGATGAGCAGGACGTCTACGATGTTTTCCTGTCCGGCGCCATTCCCTTTGCGGGCCGCGAGCACCAGGTGGCGCTCGGCTACAGCCACGCCGATATCCGCAATACCGAAACCTCCTTTTCGGATAACGAAAACGGCTTTCCCGTGCTGGGTAGCGACTGGGCAGAGGGCCATACGCCGAGGCCCAATTTCGTCAGCGGCGATCCCTTCAACAGCGCCAGCGACATCGAACAAACCCAGAAATCCCTCTACATCTCGTCCCGCCTCAACATCAGCGACCGGCTGGCGGCACTGCTCGGCGCACGGCGGGCGGAGGTGACCCAGCGCGGCTTCAGCTACGGCGGTTCCTCCGATACCGACGCGGCAAAAACCGTTCCCTATTACGGCGTCACCTACCAATTCAGGGACGACCTGATGGCCTACGCCAGCTACAGCGAAGTGTTCAAGCAGCAGACCTGGGTCAACGACCAGTTCCAGCCCCTGGGGGCCACCGAGGGCGATAACCGGGAAATTGGCGTCAAAAAATCCTTCAATGACGAGCGCGCGATTCTCACCCTGGCGCTGTTCCAGGCGGAACACGCCAATCTCGGCGAATTCGTCGGCCGCGACCCGGTGACCGGCACCGCGTTCTACGAACCCCGCGCCTTCGAGAGCGACGGCTACGAAATCGAATTTTCCGGCGAAGTGATCGACGGGCTTAATCTCGGCGCGGGTTTCACCAGGGTTGAGCTGGAGGACGGCAATGGTGACCAGGCGCGGCCCTACGTGCCGTCAAAACTGGTGAAGATGTCCGCCTCCTATCGGGTGCCCGCGCTGCCCGCCCTGAAAATCGGCGGGGTGCTGAAATGGCAGGACGACATCACCACCGCCGATGGTCGGGTGGAGCAGGAGGCCTACACGCTGCTGGATCTGGCGCTGCACTACGACCTCAGCCCCAGGCTCAGCCTGGCCCTCAACCTGGAAAACGTCAGCAACGAGAAATACCTCAACAGCCTGTACTGGGACCAGGCCTACTACGGCGCGCCCCGCAACCTGGAGGCGTCCGTGACCTGGCGCTACTGAAGCAGGCAGCCCTCTATCGAGAAACAACAGCTCTTATTTGACTCACAACATCGGGAAAACACCATGACTATCAACGCCCTCATCGCCGTTGCGCGCTGGCAACGCTGATCTCCCTGGCGGCCCTGGGCAACACGGCCCAGGCTGCCGAAAACACCGAGGTCAAAAGCAAAAACAAGACAGGCTGCATGGAGGAGATTGTCGTCACCGGAGGCTTCACCACCAACGACCGCCTCGATACCGCCACCGGCCTTGGCCTGACGCTTCAGGAAACGCCCCAGTCGGTGAGTGTGATGACCTACCAGCGCATCGCCGACCAGAACCTGCGCTCGCTGACGGACGTGGTGAACAACGCGCCGGGCATCTCCGCCAAGGGGCTGGACAGCTCCCGCCAGCGTTTTGCCGCCCGCGGCTTTGCCATCGACAATTACCAGATCGACGGTGTGCCCATGGCCTGGAGTTCCGGCGGCGACGCCGGGGAGACCCAGTCGGACATGTCCCTTTACGAGCGCATCGAGGTGGTACGGGGCGCCACCGGCCTGCTGACGGGGGCCGGCAATCCCTCGGCCTCCATCAACCTGGTGCGCAAGCACGCCGACAGCCGGGAATTGACGGCAACCACCCGATTCAACGCGGGCCGCTGGGACACCTACGGTGCCATGGCGGACGGCGGCGGCGGCCTCAATGGCAGCGGCTCGGTGCGGGGACGGATCGTGGCCAGTTACGAGGAGGCGGGCTCCTTCCGGGACCTGGCCGGTGATGAGACCACCGTCTTCTACGGTGTCGTCGAGGCGGATATGTCCGATAGCACCTTGATCCGGCTGGGGGCAAGCCATCAGGACAACGACCCCACCGCATCCACCTGGGGCGGGCTGCCCACCTGGCACAGCGACGGCTCGCGCACGGACTGGGACAGGTCAACCACCATCGGTACGGAGTGGAGCTCCTGGGCGTCCACCGTGGAAAACCAGTATCTCGATCTGATCCACACCTTCGCCAATGGCTGGACGGCGAAAGTCAACGTCAACCGCAATGTCAATGAAGCCGACCTGCTGCTGGTTTACCTGTTCGGCACTGTCGACCAAGCCACCGGCCTCGGCCTGGGGGCGTCACCCTACAACGCCCACACCGAGCGGGACCAGATCAGCTACAGCGCGCAGCTGACCGGCGCCTACACCCTGTTTGATCGGGAGCACGAATTTACCTTGGGCGCCATCGACAGCAGCCAGGATTTTGACTCCAGAACCCGCGCCAGAACCAACGTCGCCCCGGTGGGCAACTTCTTCGCGTGGGACGGCAGTTATCCCCAACCGACCTGGGGCGCCAGTTCCACGGCGGTGGACACCACCATCGACCAGACCGGCTACTACGCCGCGACGCGCCTGTCGCTGACGGACGACCTGAAAATCATCCTCGGCAGCCGTGTCGCCGACTGGGAGCAGCGCGGTGTCAGCTACGGCGCCGCCGCCAACTACGGGGACAGCGGCGTGGTCGTTCCCTACGCCGGGGTGCTCTACGATGTCACCGATAACCATCGGGTGTACGCCAGCTACACGGAAATTTTCAAACCCCAGGCAGAACAGGACGCCACTTTCAACTACCTGGACCCCATCGTGGGGGAAAGCCGCGAAGTGGGCCTGAAAAGCCGTTTCTTCAATGCCGCCCTGCACACCACCGTCGCCTACTTCATCGCCCTCCAGGACAACCTCGCCCAGACCGCTGGCCCCGTGCTGCAGCTACCCAATGGCGACACCTTCCAGCCCTACCGGGCCGCGGAGGGCGCCGAGAGCAAGGGGTTTGAAATCGAAGTGGTGGGGCGCATCGCCGACGGCTGGGATATCAGCCTGAGCTACACCGACTTTGACGTGGAGGACGCTAACGGCAATGAGGTCAACACCGACCAGCCCCACGAGATGCTCAAGCTCTACAGCACCTACCGCTTCCGGGACGCCCTGGACAAGCTCACGGTGGCCGGTGGCCTGAGCTGGGAGGGCAGCAGTTACACCGACACCGTCAACGCGGCCAGCGGGCAGCCGGAGCGGCTGGTGCAGGACGACTATACCCTGGTGAGCCTGATGGCCCGCTACGATCTGACCGACAACCTGTCGGCCCAGCTCAATATCGACAATCTCCTGGACGAGGAGTACTACAACCAGATCGGCTTCTACAGCCAGCTGGAGTACGGCGAGCCGCGCAATTTTACCGTCTCGATGAATTACCAGTTCTAGTGCTGCAACCCCCGAAGACAATTATCGCCAGCCCTGCTGGCGATCACCTGTAAATCGAACGCCAAGGAGCCAACACCATGCGCGCCATCATGCTCAAACTCCACCGCTACATGGGGCTCACCATGGCACTGTTTCTGGTGATCACCGGGCTTACCGGCGCGGTGATCTCCTGGGACCACGAACTGGACGAGTGGCTCAATCCCCACCTGTTCAAGGCCCAGACGCCGGGCGTTCCCCAATCGGCCCTGTCATTGGCGGAGAGGGTGGAAGCGCGCTTTCCCCAGGTGGAGGTAACCTATTTCGAATTTCACGCTGAACCCGGCCACAGCCAGTATTTCGGGGTGAGTCCGCGGGTTGACCCGGAGACAGGGCGTCTCTACCAACCCGGCTTCAACCAGGTTTACGTTGACCCGGTAAGCGGGGATATCCAGGGTACCCGGGAATGGGGCCAGGTGTGGCCCATCACCCGGGAAACCTTTATGTCGTTTCTCTACAAGTTGCATTTCAGCCTGCATATTCCGGAGATTGGCGGCATCGACCACTGGGGCGTCTGGCTGCTGGGGATCATCGCCCTGATCTGGACCTTCGACAATTTCATCGGTTTTTACCTTACCCTGCCCAAGCGCAAACAGCGGGAGGGCGGACGAGGTTGGCTCTTGCGCTGGAAACCGGCGTGGCAGATCAACCGCAGTGCCGGCCCCCACCGTCTCAATTTTGATCTCCATCGCGCGGTGGGACTGTGGACCTGGATGTTGCTCTTTATCATTGCCTTCACCGCGTTTTCACTGAATCTGTACCGGGAAGTTTTTTTCCCCGTCATGTCGGTGGTATCCGATGTCACGCCCTCACCCCTGGATAAGCGCACACCCTCCGGCCACCACAACCCCATCGAGCCGTCCCTGGCGTTTCAGGATATCGCCCAAATTTCGCTGCCAGCAGCGCAAGCCCGCGGTTGGTCCGCACCCCTCGGCTCACTTTGGTACGCACGGGAATTCGGCGTCTACCGGGCGGAATTCTTTACTGCCGAAGAGGGCCACGGTGCCGGGGGCGTCGGCCACAAGGCGCTCTGGTTCGACGGCAATACTGGCGACTACCTGGGCGACTTCATTCCCTGGGAGGGCACCGCCGCTGATATCTTCGTGCAGGCCCAGTTCCCCCTGCATTCCGGGCGCATTCTTGGTCTGCCGGGGCGGATTCTGATTTCGATTATGGGCGTGCTGGTCGCCATGCTCAGTATCACCGGCGTGGTGATCTGGTGGCGCAAGGTCCGGGCCAGGGAGCGCCGCAGGCTCCAGCTGGGGCTGATGACGGCGGGCACGGAGCAGGGACAAACCAGCGCCTAGCAGCCTGTCGGGATCAGGTTTGTTCTGCCGCGCTGTTCTCCCGTGGCGAAGGCCTGAGTCCGACAGGCCACGAGAAACAGGAGAGCCCCTGTCGCTGCCGTGACTTGCCGAGGCCTATCCGCTATCCTTTGCGCCGTTTTGCTGCCTGTGACAGACCTATGATGTACCCGCTTATTCGCAAGGCGCTGTTTGCGCTGCCGCCGGAAACCTCCCACAACCTCTCGCTGGAAATGCTGGGAGCCAGCGAGCGCCTGGGCTTGCTCTCAATTGCGAACCCCGGGGTTGCTGACGATCCGGTAGAGGTGATGGGCCTGCGCTTTGCCAACCCGGTGGGCCTTGCTGCCGGGCTCGACAAAAACGGTGACTACTTCAACGCGCTGGGTGCGCTGGGTTTCGGCTTTGTGGAAATCGGCACCATCACCCCGCGCTCCCAGCCGGGTAATCCCAAACCGCGCCTGTTCCGCATTCCCGAGGCCGAGGCCATTATCAATCGCATGGGTTTCAACAACCTGGGCATTGATCACCTGGTGGAACAGGTCAGGCAACGCCGCTATCGGGGAATCCTGGGGATCAATATCGGCAAGAATGCCAATACCCCGGTTGAGAAGGCGGTGGATGACTACCTGATTTGCATGGAAAAGGCCTACGGCCACGCTGACTACATCACCGTCAATATCTCCTCGCCCAACACCCCGGGGCTGCGTACCCTGCAGTTTGGTGACACCCTGGTGAACCTGCTGGCTCCCCTCAAGGCCGCCCAGGCCAGACTGGCTCAGATGCACGGCAAGCAGGTTCCCCTGGCGGTCAAGATCGCACCGGATATGAACCATGAGGAAATCCGCGCCACGGCCCGCGCACTGCTCGATCAGGGTATCGATGGCGTCATTGCCACCAATACCACTGTCGGCAGGGCAGGGGTGGAGAACAGCCCGCTGGCAGCGGAGGCGGGCGGCCTGAGTGGCGCACCCCTGACCGATAAGTCCACAGAAGTGATTGCCTGTCTGGCAGATGAGCTTGCGGGGCGGATTCCCATTATCGGGGTGGGCGGGATTTTTTCAGGAGAGGATGCTCTGGCCAAGTTGGCCGCCGGGGCGAGTCTGGTACAGATTTACAGCGGATTTATCTATCGTGGCCCAGCACTGATCAAGGACGTTATTGAGGCGGTAAGAAAAGGGCGTTAACTGAAATCTACAGGGTAGGATGTTGCGATATGGAGTGCTCTCAAAGGAGAGCTCTCAACGGAGGGCTCTGAAAGAATGGCTCTCAGCAGCCTTGCTATCAACCTGCTCTGCGGGCAGGCGCCCACATCTGGATAATATTGCTGTCGCGGGACAGGTTTTGCTGGATGGTTTCATCGATCACACCCAGAGCGGTTTCCTTGCAGGTACCGCAGCACAGGCCGACTTCGAGCCGGGCCTGGATCTCATCATAAGTAGCCGCACCGTTCATGACTTCACGGCGAATCTGCTTTTCAGTGATACCTCTGCACACGCACACGTACATGGTTGCCTCCTGTGTTGATGAGATTCTAGGGGTTAATAAGAATCATTGTCAATTGTGTTCAGAAATTATTTCACTTTATAACGCGGCGACGGTGGCTGAGACATTGCGCCAGATCATCGTTTCAGCTTGGTGCTGGCCGGAAAGGTTGGCTACAATGAACTCAAATGAACCGCTGGGGAGACAACCATGAAAGGTGACAGGAAAGTCATTGCCTATCTGAACGAGGCACTGAAGAACGAATTAACCGCCATTAACCAGTACTTTCTCCACGCGAGAATGTACGAGAACTGGGGTCTCGAAAAACTCAACAAGAAGGAATACGAAGAATCCATCGACGAGATGAAGCACGCTGATCTGCTGATCAAGCGCATTCTGTTTCTCGAAGGACTGCCCAATCTCCAGGAACTGGGTAAGCTGTTTATCGGCGAGGACACCCGCGAAGTGCTGGAGTGCGATCTCAAGCTCGAACTGATCGCTGTGCCGCAACTCAAGGAAGCTATCGCCTACTGTGAAACCGTGTCGGATTTCGTCTCCCGCGAGTTGTTCACCCACATCCTCGACAGTGAAGAGGAACACGTTGACTGGCTCGAAACCCAGCTTGAGCTGATCGACCGTATTGGCATTCAGAACTACCAGCAGTCCATGATCTGATTCAGCGTTAACAAACCACCATAAAGGCCGGATTTTTCTGGCCTTTTTTATTTATAAACTGCCAATTCAGATGGGCAGCTGCATCTGCTCATCCTTTTCCAGCCAGGCCTTGAGGTTGGCTGGCCGGTATTTGGGGTGATGCTGATAGCGCTGCTCCGCCGAGCTGTGCAGGGTTTCATCATGATTGGTGGCACCGATCACACGGCGCTCCGAGCCGAGCAGTTTCATCGGGCCGCTGAATGAGTCGTGCAGCACCTCGGCCGGATTCACCTCGCACAACTGCTTCAGGTAGGCCTGGTCGAGAGCCAGGCCGTTGGCTGCCGCTTTCGATACCATCCAGCGCAGGGCTATATCGGAAAGCCCGGTCTCGGCATAACCGCCTCCCACATCGCTGTGTACACCGGCAAACCAGCACTGCTCGGTACGGGTGCGTGAGGTGTCTGATTTCCAGATGGTGGGCGCAAAAGGTTTGCGCCGCTCGTCAATGGCGAGAGCCTGGTAGGCATTGTGAATGATGCTGCTGATGCTGGTGTCGTGGAATTCGTAGCGTCTGTTGTGGCCCTTGAACAATCCCACGGGAATACCGAGAGAACCCACAGTATCCCAAACTCCGAGGAACTTGATATCCACCTGGTGGCAGTGAGGAGTGCGAAAGTTCACCGCGTTGGAGGCGTCAGGCCCCCATTGGGTGCGGTAGATATGGTAGGCCTCGGGAATCAGGTGGCTGTGGATTTTGTGCAGCAGCCAGGCATTGCGGATCAGACCGATACAGCTGCGCGCCGTATAAGCGCCGCGGCTGAAACCAAAAAACCAGATCTGGTCACCGGGCACATAGTTGTGCACCAGGAAGCGGTAGGCATCCTGGATATTGCGGTCGATGCCGTCACCAAAGGCGCCGCCCTTGATGCTGTCGATCTTGTCGTGGGTGCCCACACCCCAGTCGTAGAACACCACCTGGGGCGTACCGTCGGCAGACTGGGGCAGGATGGCGCGGGCGACCTTCAGCACGTTGGAGGGGGTAGTCGACTCCGGCGTGTTCCAGGTGCCGTCGCAGCAGACGATGAGTCGTTTCATGGCCATTTCCTTTTCAGCATCTGGCGTGTTGGTGGCAGCGTATCGCGGGTGGTGACACAGGACCGGCCTATTATGACAGGGCGCAGATAACGATTGTCGGCGTTTTCACAAGCGGCTCCTTTTCAGGTCGCGAATAATAAACCGGGCCGGGTGCAACGCCATCACCAATTGCCGCGCCAGTGGCAGGGGCTCGCCGCAGATCTGGCTGGCAATCAATTCCGCTGCAAGTGGCGCATAGGTAAAACCGCGCGAGCCGTGGCCGCAGTTAAGCCACAGGCCGGGCCAGCAGGGGCCCGGTTGGGGTATATCGGCACGGGCATTGCGCCGCAGGTCGGCATAGCACTGCACAAAATTCGCCAGATCAGGTGCGGGTCCGGCGATGGGCAGATAGTCGGGCGTTGTGCAGCGCAGCGCGGCGCGACCGTTCATCGACTGAATTGCATGATCAGTGTTAAACAGATCGCCCAGTGCAGTATCGGTCGCGCCAAGAGTCGCCAGATTGCGCCGGTGATCTTCGAGGCGCACGCCGGTATCAGTATCATCCAGATCATAGGTGGCACCCAGTGTGTGCTGGCCAGCGTGGGCGGGCGCCAGATATCCAGCCCCGCAGATCACCGTGCGCAGGGAGCGCGAGGCGGGATTTTCTGCCACAGCGCTGATCTGGCCGCGAATCTGGCGTACAGGGAGGTGTGATGTCTGGGCAAACCGCCTGACCCCGTGGCCACTGGCCAGCACCACCACCGGTGCGCTGGCGATCAGCCCTGAAGCACCGTCGAACACCTGCCACTGTTGCTGGCGCGGGTCAAAAGCCAGTTGTGCCGCCTCGGTCTGGATCACATCGCAACCGCTGGCAAGGGCGGCACAGACGGCTGGTGGAACCACCCAGCCCAGCTGTGGGAAAAACAGCCCGTGACTGTGATCGAGCCGTACGTCGGCCACAGCTTCCAGCTGTTTGCCCTGCAGGGCAGTGACCAGCCCTGGCGCCTCGCGGTAGCGCTCGGCAATCAGGGGGAAGTGCTCGCGGTCCCGCGCCGATTCAGGCAGCACCAGCACTCCGCATTGCGCGCCCATCCCGTCACGCTGCCAAAGGGGGCGGTAATAGTGGATGGCATGACACAGCGCCTGGCGGGCATAGATGGAGAGGGCCAGATCTTCCACGGAAAGTTTCGGATAGAGAATACCCTGGGGGTTGCCGGACGCCTCAGCCGCCAGTTGCGGGTGGCGCTCGACAATGGTTACCTGCCAGCCGCGTTTTTTCAGTGCTGCGGCGCTGGCGCAACCGGCGATACCGCCACCGATCACCAGTGCGCGTTTTTCGCCGCTCTGTACTGATGTCAGATACCAGGGCGGGGCGAATGGGGCGTTGCGCCGGTGATTGCCGTGATTCTGGCTGATGACGCTGCTGGGAGCCGTTTCGAGTCTGTTGTCCGGCCCGCTAAACAAGGCTCGCAACATGTTCCATTTGCGTCCGTGGCCCGGCGTTTTGCTGATACTGAAACCCGCCTGTTTAAGGCCCTCCCGCACCGGCCTCACCACGGTAAAGGTGCTGGCGGTGGTGCCCTGCCTGCTCAGGCGCGCCATCAAATCAAACAGCGGCTGGCACCAGAGGTCGGGATTTTTGGCGGGGGCAAAGCCATCGAGAAACCAGGCGTCGGCGTGGAAATGATTGGCGTGCCGGAACTCTGGATGATCGGAGCTGGCCAGTTGTTCCAGCGCGCTGACAGCGTCGCCAAACACCAGCGTCAGGCACACCCGGTTATCAAACAGCCAGAGGCGGTGAAAACCCGGCACAGGCTCCGGGTAGTGCTCCAGCAACTCCTGCTGGACTGCCGCCAGTGAAGCCCAGGCGGACAGAGCCTGGGCCATGTCCGCACGCCGCAGGGGGTACTTTTCCACCGAGACAAAATTGAGATAGCTGCCTGGCGGCGAAATCTCCAGCCACAGGCCAGCGGCAACCAGAAAATTCAGGCCTGTGCCAAAGCCGGTTTCGATTATGGTAAAGACCGACTGCGGGGGGAGGGTGGCCCAGCGGCTGCGCAGCTCATTGCCGTCGATAAACACATGGTTGCTCTCAGCCAGGCCGTTATCCCGGGAATAGTAGACATCGTCGAACAGGGAGGATCGGGGCTGTCCCTCCTGCCATTGGAGGCGAGCGGTGGTCAGTTCGGTAATGCGATCATTGCCTGCGCTCATGGTTGCAGGCCGAACTCGGCAAGGATCTGCTGGCACCAGAGCCGCAGACGCTCTTCGCTGAGCTGGAATTCGCTTTCATCGTCGAGGGCGAGGCCGACAAAGTGTTTGCCATCGCGGGTCAGGGCCTTGGATTGCTCGAAACAGTAGCCACTCACCGGCCACAGACCGACAGTTGTAGCGCCCTGGTTGATCACCTTGGCCCACAGGAATCCCAGCGCATCCTGGAACCATTCCGGGTAGCCCACCTGGTCACCCAGGCCGTAAAGAGCGACGGTTTTGCCGCTAAAGTCTATATCGTCGAGGGCATCCCACTGGGCTTCCCAGTCCTCCTGTAATTCACCGTAATCCCAGGTGGGTATGCCGAGAATGAGATACCTGTAATCGGCCATCAGCGTTACTGATGTGTCGGCAATATTGAAGATGTCGACACGCTCAAAGCCAAGCAACTCGCGGATTTTTTCAGCGGCAATTTCCGTATAGCAGGTGGAGGAGCCGTAAAAAAGGCCGATTTCAGCTGTCATGGCGTGGAGCAATCCGCAGGTTGTCGAGGGAACGCATGTTAACCCTTCACTGGCCCCCGGCAAAACCCAGCTGGCGCCAGGCTTCGTACACCACCACGGCCACCGTGTTGGACAGATTCAGGCTGCGGCTGTGGGATTGCATCGGCAGGCGCAGCACCCGCTCGGGCCCGAGCGCGGCGAGAAAATCGGCGGGCAGGCCGCGGGTTTCCGGGCCAAACACCAGGGTGTCACCGGGCTGGAAATTAATACTGGTGTGGTGGTTGCGGCCCTTGGTGCTGAGGGCAAAAATGCGCTCTGGCTGCACTGTATCAACAAACTGCTGCCAGTCTTGGTGGATAGTGACGTCTTGCCATTCCCTGTAATCGAGTCCGGCACGGCGCAGGCGCTTGTCGTCCATCACAAACCCAAGGGGTTTGATGAGGTGGAGCTTAAAGCCCGTATTGGCGCACAGGCGAATGATATTGCCGGTATTGGGTGGAATTTCCGGTTGGTACAACACGACCTGGAGCATCAATGGATAACATCGTACGAAGGGTGGACTATGATGCTTTCAGCGCAGCAAAAAGGAAAGCAGCACAGCGAAAAGGAAAGACACGCAGTCACAGGAAACACAGATGAACAACATTACCCGCAAGCAACCCAGGGAATACTATCGCGCCACCCATACCCCCGGCCAGATTGCCGAGCGTCTGGACGCTGGCCCCGACAGTTTTTACCTCAAGGATTTTATTTACGGCGCTATCGACGGGGCTGTCACCACCTTTGCGGTGGTGGCCGGTGTGGCCGGGGCAGGGTTGTCTTCGTCGGTGGTGATTATCCTCGGTATTGCCAACCTGCTCGCCGATGGTTTCAGCATGGCCGTCAGTAACTACCTGGGTACCCGGGCCGAAAACGAACTGCGTGAAAAGGCCCGCCAGCGCGAGGTGGATGAAATCCGCAAGTACCCTTCCGGCGAGCGCGAAGAAGTGCGGCAGATCTATTCCCGCAAGGGTTTTGACGGGGAATTGCTCGAACAGGTGGTGGAAGTGATCACTGCTGACAATAAGCGCTGGGTGGATGTGATGCTGCAGGAAGAACACGGCATGACCCTGCAGGATCACAATGCGCTGAAAGGCGGTTTTGCCACCTTTAGCGCCTTTTGCCTGGTGGGACTGATTCCCCTGTTGCCCTATCTGAGCAACTGGCTGGCAGGTGACTTTATTGCCAATCCCTTCCTGTGGAGTTCCCTACTCACTGCTCTGGCCTTTGTTGCTGTGGGCGCAGGCAAGGCGCGTTTTATCGAGCAGAACTGGTACAAGGCAAGTGCTGAAACACTGCTGATTGGTGGCGGGGCAGCACTGCTGGCGTATGGCGCAGGGGTGTTGCTCAAGGGAGTGGCCGGCTAGATTCAGGCCGTAGCCGGGCTTATAGATCCTTGCCCTTGACGCCACCGGTAATGGCAATGCGCATGGCTTCCTCAATGCCGATATCGAGAATCTTCAGGCGCGACCTGGGGATATACACAGTGAACCCTCCAATCTGGTAACTCATCGGCAAATAGACACCGACCCGATCACCTGAGTTGTCGTCCGGACCTGACTCACCAAACAGTCGTTTGCCTGCCTGTTCACCGGTCATAAAACCAATCAGGTACATGTCATTGCCCATATCCACCGCCACCACGGTTTTCATTTCCTTTTTTTCTGCCAGGCTGAAGACCCGCATCATGTCTTTGATGGCGCCAAATACCGATTTCACCAGGGGGATGCTTTCCATCAGCTGATCTCCCCAGGCGAGGAGATGGCGAATGACATAGGCATTCACCAGCAGTCCGGCAAAAAACAGTACGACAATCACCGCCACAATGCCAAGGCCGGGGAAATACCAGTGGCCAGGCAGCAGCCACAGCAAGGCTGGCCTGGCCAACTGCTCCACTGTCAGCAACAGCCAGACGAGAAAATACAGGGTGAGTCCGAGGGGGAGTAGGGCAGCAAGGCCCTGCAGCACCAGTTTGAGGGATTTGTTCATGGTGACTTTCCGTTCATGGTGACTTTCCGTTTATGGCGATTTTCCGTTTATGGCGATTTTCCAGTGATATCTGCGCCAAGGATACGCAAAGGCCAGCCATATTACACGGCAGCAATTTTCCCCTTTGGCACAGCAACCCCACGCATGACGGCGGCTGGCAACAGTGTTACCCTTTGCCGTTATTCCACTATCAGCGCTGCCCGTTGGCAGCCTATAACAGCTATAAACAGGAGTGAATCATGAGTCTGGCATACGGTTCAGTAACCGAGGTGTGTTATGTCACCCACAATATGGAAAAGGCCGCCGAGCGCTGGTCAAACCTGGTGGGGGGCGGACCTTTTTACCTGATGCCCATGCCGGAAATGGTGTTTGAAGCCCCGGGGCGGGTATTCAGTGGCCGCATCAAGGCAGCGCTGGGCTTTTCCGGCACCACCCTGGTGGAATTTATTGAACCGCTGGCGGATTCCCCCTCGATATTTCGCGAGGTGCTTGATGCCAACGGCGACGGCGCCATGCACCACATCATGACCAATGTGCGCCCCATGACAGCTGAAGACTTCGACAACACCTGCCAGTCCTACAGCGATGCGGGCCTGGAAAAGGTTCTCTCCTTCGATGTGCCGGGCCAGGGCCGCAACTGCTTCTACGATGCCCGCCAGCAGCTGGGGGCCTTTATCGAGGTGCTGCAGGTGCCGGAACACGCCTTTGACATGCTCAGCCTGATGTCTGCCGCCCATCAGGCGGGAGGCAAGCGCAAGGCCCTGCAGGATCTTGCCGATCTGTTTGCCTGATTTCAGTCAGTCCACTACAGCAAAACCCTCTAAAACAAGAATCCATACAGACAGGAACCCCCATGACCGATCACAACGACGCCGCCACTCCGCGGCTGGCCAACAACGACCAGATTGAACTTGAGCGCCTCGCCCTGCGCATGGCGCTACGGCCCGAAGTGCGCCAGGCCCGGGAACAGGCCCGCGCCATGCTGCTTGCCGATGCTGTTACCCAAAATCCCGACGGTGCCGCAGGCCTCGACCGCGCCCTCGACCAGTGGGTGATGGGGCAGGTGGCGTCCATCATCAACGCCGACCCGTCGCGGCCCCGCCTGTTCTGGTCGGTGGACAACACGCCCCGCCGGTGGTGTGGCCATGTTTTCCCCGGTGCCGCAGTGGCCATCGACAACCCCGACAACGTCAACCGCGTCGCGCCCCTCGACGGCGCCTGGCGTTATGAGCTGAAGGGCCAGTACGGTGAATTCCCCACCTCGCAGATGAATATCAATGTCACCCTCGCAGCGGATGGCCAGTTGCGCTGGGGCGATGCCATCGCCACCTTTACCAACCGCGATATCGTCGCCGATGCCGACGGCCGCTTTACCGTGACCATGGACAAGGACCCGGCCAATGGCCGCCCCAATCATATGCAGCTGGTGGACGGCCCGCTGCAACTGGCCATTCGCGACAGCCATGGCGACTGGCGCCAGCAGGCGACACTCTTCGACCTGCAGGTGGTGGGCGGGCCAGACAAGCTCAGGCAACCCAGTGACGATGAACTGGCTACCGATATTGCCAGTGGTATGCAGGATTTTGTTCAGTTTTGGGTGGGTTTTAAAAATACATTCTGGAACAACCCCAGCCCCAATCAGGTGATCGGTCCTTTCGGTCGCCCCCGCGAGGGCGGCTGGGGCACCCAGGCGGGCGGGCGCTTTCAGCTTGCCGACAGCCAGGCCCTGGTCATTACCACCCTCAGCGGCGGTTCAGACTACACCGGCTTCCAGATCAGCGATCCGTGGATGATTTCCCCTACACCGCTGCACAGGACCACCAGCCGCAATATTGCCCAGTGCACAGCGAACCCCGATGGCACTTACACCTATGTGATTGCGCTGGTCGATCCGGGTGTTGCCAACTGGATTGATACCGCCGGGCTGCACGAGGGCTGGTTTATGCTGCGCTGGCAGAACCTCGGTCCCGATGCGGTGATTGAGGAGCTGGTGCGGGACGTGACGCTGGTTGATCTGGAAGACCTTGACCAGGTGCTGCGCGAGGGAACACCGCGGGTCACCCTGGAACAGCGGCGGGATGAAATACTCGACCGCGTGGCAGCACACCAATCACGATTGGGCTAGTGCCTGTTAACAGGCCCTAGAACCCAGGCTGCCCTTTCCTGCGCTCAAACAAGCAGGAAAGGGCAGCTTTCGCCTGCAGCTGTGGTGATGCAGAGACAGGATTGAGTCTGCGACTTTTTTTCCCGCGCCGATTATTGCTGTGCAACCGGGCCCAGTTTTTCTGCCAGAAAATCCCGAAAACGCTGCCAGGATTTTTTGTCTGCCTCCTCGTCGTACACTTCCGCGCCAAAAATGGTGAAACCGTGGGGGGCGCCGCCGTAGCTGATCATTTCATTGGCAACCCCGGCCGCTTCCATCTCTTCGGCCAGTGCGGCGAAATGAGCCATGGGAATAGCGCTGTCCGCCGTGCCGTGCAGTACCAGAACCTCGCCTTTGGTGTTGCTGTAATCCTGCCCTTCGGGAGTTGCCAGCACGCCGTGGAAACTCACGTAACCCTTGAGGTTTGCCCCTGAGCGCGCCAATTCGAGGGTTGCACCGCCACCCAGGCAGTAACCTGCTGCCACGGCGTTTGTCTTGTCAGCACCGGCTTTGCCTGCGGCATCGAGGGCGGCAAGCATCAAGCCGCGCATTTTTTTCCGGTCGGCCATCAGCGCACCGGTATGGCTCTGCTTGTCTTCGGTGGTGGTAGGGCGCACACCGGCACCGAACATATCCGCCGCCAGCACTGCATAACCCAGATCGGCAAGCATCTCGGCACGGCGAACTTCGTAATCAGTGAGCCCATCCCAGTCATGGAGCAACAACACCAGCGGCGCACCAGGGGTTTTACTGGCGTAGTAGCCTTCGTAATCTGCACCGTCGTATTGGTAGCGCAGTGCTGTGCCGATCGCCGCACTGGCCGCGCCACTGCATAGCATCAGGAAGAGGGCTGCAAATAAGTAAACGTGGCTGCGCTTGCTGGCAGCCAGTGGCAGGGACTGTGTTGTGACGGGATGAAAGACCATTGGAAAATCCTCAGATTATGCTGCTGTTATGCTTGCCATCAGGGTTTGCGGTTGTTAACCAGTTGCCATCCGGGTGACCCTAAATATAGCGGAATTTGCCGCTGTTCGCAGACTGCAGGCTTTGTCTGCACTAGTTGCCTGCACGAGTTGCTTGCAATTTTTGCCGACAATAAAGCAGATGTCTTAAAAAATCCTGACAGCTATTCCCTGTGCCGGAAAAGCTGAGGTATCATCAGCCACTAGATGCTGGCATCCCCGGTACAGTCACTGATTTGAGAGAGAAATAATAATGACAAAAAGAATGGGGCTGATGCTTGCTGCGCTGGCAGTCATATTCGGCGGCATTTTCACCTACAAATGGATTGAATCGCAGTTTATTGCCGATTACTTGGCCAGCTATCAACCGCCTCCCGTCGCCATTTCCGCTAAACCGGCCTTTGAAGAGGCCTGGGAGCGCTCCCTGCGCGCCACCGGCACCACCGTTGCCATCAATGAAATCGATGTAAGCAGCGAGGCCGATGGTGTGATCAAGGCGGTTCACTTTGAATCCGGCGACCAGGTAAACAAGGGCGATCTGCTTATCGAACTGGATGACCAGGTGGAGCAGGCCAATCTGCGCAGCTATGAGGCGCGCTTGCGCCTGGCCAAACTGAATTATGACCGCGACAGCAAGCTGGCAACCCGCAAGCTTATCTCCACGGACCAGTTCGACCGCAGCAAGGCAGAGCTGGACGAAGTAATGGCACTGGCGGAGCAAACCCAGGCCATTATTGACCAGAAAACCGTGCGTGCTCCCTTTGCCGGTCGACTCGGTTTGCGCCGGGTTTCGGTGGGGGGATATCTGGCCGCAGGCGAGGCAGCGGTCACACTGCAGTCGCTAGACCCTGTGTTTGTGGATTTCAATTTCCCCGAGCAACATCTGCCGGATGTGCATGTTGGCCAGACACTGGACTTCACCATCAAGGCCTTCCCCGACCATGTATTCAACGCCACGGTGACCGCACTCGATGCAAGGGTAAGCACCAAAACCCGCAATATCGCTGTGCGTGCCCTTGCCCCCAACCCGGAGCAGTTGCTGCTGCCCGGCATGTTTGCCGATGTCAAACTCAGCCTCGGCACCGATGAGCCGAGGATCGTTGTGCCGGATACCGCGGTTATCTATTCGCTCTATGGGCAGGCCGTGTTCGAAGTGGTGGATGGCAAGGGCCGTGGTGCAAACAGGGAGCAGGTTGTCCAGCGCCGCGCTGTCACCAACGGCGCCCAGCAGAATGGCTGGGTTCAGGTGGAAGGGGATATCGCTCCCAGCGCCATGATTGTCATCAATGGCCAGAACAAGCTGCAGAACGGCATGCGCGTCAAGATCGTCAATCGCGAAAAGAAAGACCCAACACTCGATGAAACTGAAGCCAATCCGGATGCTGCCGCGCCTGTAGAGGATTCCACCACTCAGGAGCAAGTCACTGATCATGACGCCAGTGGCGCAGACCCGGTTATCCTGGACACTGTGCCAGAGGATGGTATGGAAAGCGCCGACTCCGGCGCTGCCACACCCGCCACTGACAGCCCGCGCTAGCGCCAGGACGAAACCCAGCCATGTCGTTTACTGATCTGTTCATCCGCCGCCCGGTACTGGCCATTGTCATCAACCTGTTCCTGTTGCTGCTGGGGGCCATGGCCTACACCCAGATGGAGGAGCGCGAATACCCCAAGGTTGAGGATACCCAGCTGCGCATCACTACGGTGTATCCGGGTGCCGAAGCCGAGCAGGTGCAGAGTTTTGTCACCACGCCACTGCAGGAGGTCATGGCGGCAGTTGAAGGGGTGGATTACATCACCTCCTCAAGTGCTGACGGCATTTCCATTATCTCGGTCAATCTCACTTCCGGTTACGACGCCAACGAAGCCATGGCAGAAATCACTGCCCTGATCGCGCCAGTGAAAAACCAGTTTCCGCGCACAGTCGAATATCCCGAAATTGTCAAAAGCTCTGCGGCACTGGGGGCGGGACTGTATCTCCAGGCCTGGAGTGACACCTACACACTGGAGCAGCTGACCGATTACATGGACCGGGTGGTCAAGCCGGAAATACTCACACTCTCCAGCGTCGGCGGAGTTGTTGTCTACGGCGCCCGGGAATTCTCCATGCGCCTGTGGCTTGACCCGGTGCAAATGGCGGCTTTCGATATTTCCGTCGAGGAATTTCACAGCGCGGTCACCGAGGGGACATTCCAGACGCCCGCCGGGGAGATTGAAAGCGAGCGCACCACGATCAAGGTCAAGGCCGATACCGAGCTGAGTACGGTGGAGGATTTTGAGAATATCGTTATCCGCCAGCAGGGCGATGAGCGGGTGCGGGTCAAGGATGTGGCGCGGGTTGAGCTGGGCGCGGCCAGTGACGCCACATCGGTGTTTTTCAAGGGCAAGCGCGGCCTGTCCCTCAGTGTTACCGGTGCGCCGGGTGAGAGCCCGTTGAATGTGTCCCGGGAAATTCGCAAAAAGCTCGCGGAGGTCGAGAAACAGTTGCCCGAGGGGGTGCATGTGGGGGTGAGTTTTGATGCTGCCGAAGCCATCGAATCCTCCATGACCGAGGTCTACAAGACCATTATCGAGGCGTCGATTATCGTCCTGCTGGTGGTGTTCCTCTTTCTTGGCGATGTGCGCTCGGTGATGATTCCGGTGGTGGCCATTCCGCTATCACTGTTCGGCAACCTGTTTGTCATGTGGGTGCTGGGCTACTCCATCAACCTGTTTACCCTGCTGGCCATGGTGCTGGCGATTGGCCTGGTAGTGGATGACGCCATTGTGGTGGTGGAAAATATCCACCGTCATATTGATGAGGGCCTGAAACCTTTCGATGCGGCGCTCAAGGGCGCCCGTGAAATCGCCATGCCGGTAGTGTCCATGACCCTGACCCTGGCGGCGGTGTATGCCCCCATGGGCTTTTTGCAGGGCATGACCGGGGAGATTATCCGCGAGTTTGTCTTTACCCTCACCGGCGCGGTGATTCTATCCGGCCTTGTGGCGCTAACCCTGACACCGATGATGAGCTCCAGATTGTTGAGGGCTGAGAGCTCCAGCCGTTTTGCCCGCTGGCTGGATCATCATTTTCACCAGCTACAGAATGGCTTTCGGCGTCAGCTCAGCAGCGCCATGACCCAGCGCCCGGTGATTGTGGTGATGCTGGTGGTGATGCTGGCCACCATCGCACCATTGACCCTGCTGGCCAAATCCGAATTGGTGCCGGTGGAGGATATCGGCTGGCTGAATGCCATGTTCACCGTACCCGCCACTGCCAATATCAACTACATGGAAGAAGAATCGGAAGTCATCGACGATATCTTTTTCAGCATGCCGGAGTATGGCGAATACTCCTTCCGTTATATCAACGTGTTTAACGATCGCACCTCCATGGTGGCCGTGCGGGTTACCCCCTGGGATGAGCGCGAGCGCACAGCGCAGGAAATCTTCCCCGATCTGGTGGCCGCCTTCAGTGAAGTGCCTGGCCTGCAGATAAATCCCTTTATCGTCAACCGGGTGCCCGGCTCCATGGGCGGCCTGCCGGTGGGCCTGGTGATCAAAACTACTCAGGATTACCGGCTGCTGGCGGAGGTGGCAGACAAGATGCTGGCTGAAGCACTCACCAGCGGGATGTTCATGTTTGGTTTCTCGGATCTCAATTACGACAAGCCGGAGCTGGAAGTCAGCATTGATCGCCACAAGGCAGCGCAGCTGGGTATCTCCATGGCATCCATCGGCACCGCCCTGACGACCTTGCTGGGAGAGGCGGAAATAGGGCGTTTTACCCTCTACGGCAACAATTACAAGATCATTCCCCAGGCCGATGATGCCAGCCGTACCGACAGCAGCTGGCTCAATCAATACCACCTGCGCACAGCCGGTGGTGATCAGGTGCCTCTCGGCACGATTATCGATACCAGTCTCAGCGCCAAGCCCAGCTTTCTGAACCAGTTCCAGCAGCAGAATTCCACCACCCTGGCACTGGCGCTGGCACCCAATGTGAGTATGGGGGAGGGACTCGATTTTCTTGAGCGAAAAGCCCAGGAGCATCTGCCCGAGGGTTTTTCCATCGATTATCAAAGCGAATCCCGGCAGTTTAAAAAGGAAGGCAGCGCCCTGTATGTGGTGTTTTTTATGGCGCTGCTGTCGATCTACCTGGTGTTGGCGGCACAGTTTGAAAGCTTCCGCGATCCGCTGGTGATCCTCACTACGGTGCCCATGTCGGTATGCGGCGCGCTGGTATTTCTGGTGCTGGGTTTTGCCACCCTCAACATCTACACCCAGGTAGGACTGATTACCCTGATCGGACTGATCACCAAGCACGGAATCCTCATTGTGGAGTTTGCCAACAAACTCCAGCTCGAGGGTGTTTCAAGGGCTGAAGCGGCTGTTGAGGCCGCGGCGGTGCGCCTGCGGCCCATCCTGATGACTACCGCTGCCATGGTGCTGGGTGTGTTGCCGCTGTTGCTGGCCTCCGGTGCGGGTGCAGTGAGTCGTTTCCAGATTGGCCTAGTAATCGCCACCGGCATGATGGTGGGCACTCTCTGTACGCTGTTTGTGGTGCCGGTGATGTACAGCTATCTGGCGAAGGATAAGTCTGACGTCAGACATCCGAAATCGGACGCCGGGATCATGACAGGTAGCACATAACACGCTGGCTATGTGCCAAATTGCAGTGTTTGCGAGGATTCCGGGCTTTTATGACGCGGCCTCAAAGCCTGCTGTCATAGGCTACATCGCTTCTGGCCGCCAGGATAAAGTCATTGAGGTGCAGGCCCTTGATGGTATGGGTCCACCAGTACACGCTGACTTTACCCCATTCGAGAATGATCTTCGGGTGGTGATCGGCTTCCTCCGCCATTTCACCCAGCTGCTGGGTAAAGCCCAGACACTCCCGATAGGATTTGAAGCTGTAGGTGCGCAGCAACTGATCGATACCGTCGCTGCTGATAATTGACCAGTGGGGAAGGTCCTGCAGGTATGCCTGCGCCTCAGCCTGGCTGACAGGCGGGGAATCACTTCGGCAGGGGACACATGAGGTTTCTGTCAGTTTCATTTCAAATCTCTGCAAATAAGGGTTGTTTTGCTATGACAATCAATCCGGCTGATTCACGCAAACTCAAAGGCAGTTTTTCGGCTTGTGCAGACCGGCCAGCTTGCTCAGCGCCCGCGCGGGATTGGGGGGAAATAGCTGCATCAGGTAAATACTGCGGCCTTTTTCCGGGCCAAGGGTGATGCCGATAAACTTGGTCAGGGGACGCATGGAGGGTGAAAACCCATACTGGCTGTAAAACGCCCTGGTGGTATTGATCAGCTCCCAACGCTCAGGGTCGAGGTCGACGCTGTCCTGAGCCGCAACCAGCAGGACAAACGCTTCATCCCAGTCAGCGGGATCTTCGAGAAAACCCTCCTCATCCACTCTGTAGTGTTTCACCATCGCACAGTTATCTCGTCTATCCCGTCTATCCCGTCTATCCCGTCAATTCCTGCCCGACAAGAAAAAGGCGGCCTAAGCCGCCTTGTGAGTTCATGCCGTTGATCAGTCGTCGCCAATACCGATCAGGTGCAGCAGGCTGGTGAACACATTGTAGATCATCACAAACAGCATCACGGTGGCGGAAATATAGTTGCGCTCACCGCCGTGAATGATGGCGCTGGTCTGCCACATGATCAGGCCGGAGGCGATGACCAAGAACAGGGAGGAAATCACCAGTGACAGGCCCTGGATCTGCAGAAACACATTGGCGATGGCCGCCACAAAGGCAACAATGACGCCGGTCATCAGGAATCCCGTCATAAAGCTGAGATCCTTGCGGGTCGTCAGCACATAGGCAGAACAGGCGAAGAAAATCAGCGCCGTACCGCCCAGCGCTGTCAGTACCGGTTCAGCGCCAGAGGTCTTCAGGTAGTGGCTGACGATGGGCGCGATGGTAAAACCCAGCCAGCCGGTAAGGGCGAAGACCCAGACCAGGCCCATGGCGCTGTTCTTGTTCTTCTCGGTCAGCCACAAAAACAGGAAGTAGGGCAGCAGGGACCAGAGCCCAAGGTAGGGGGCATTCATCGCCATCGCAGCAAAGGCGGTAATGGTACTGAACGCGATGGTCAGGCCGAGCAGGGCGTAGGTGTTGCGCAGGACTTTGGTCACTTCCGGCGAAAGACTGGTGGAGGTAATGGCTTTCTGTTGATTGATCGTCGTCATGGGACACCGTTTGTGGAGAAAGGTAGTGCTACATGTTACGCGAAGCGGCCTCTAAATCAAGTAGTCAACCACACCATGATTCTGGCCCCGAATGTAGCGCCTCAGCGCTGCGGAAGGTACACTTTGCAGCCCGAGACCCAGGCCGAGAGTTATCCATAATGACAACCAGCACCACAAAACCCCGCATTGACATGGCCCAGTTTTTGACACTTTCCGTCAATACCCTGCACAACTACTTTTTCAACGTCCCCAAGGAAAAGTCTCGCCGCCTCTATAAGGAGATCGCCGCCGGCGAATCGGTAGGGATTGCCACCCTGACTGTGGGCGACACCAAGGAATCAGGCAGTAAGGAACCTGGCAACAAGGAACCAGGCAGCAAGGAAAATGGCATCAAGCTCAAGCTGTGTCTCGATCAGTCGGAATTCAAGGGCCATCTGACCTTCCACCTGTTTCAGGGCGCCCTCGGCATGATGCTGCGCAATATTGCCGACAAGATCCAACGCAAGGCTGATCTCAACATATTCACCAGCAGCGAAACCGGGGAAATCCTTATTCACCTGCCTGGCCTGGTGGAAGATCGCGGTCACCTGAATGTGCTGGTGATGGGTATCGCGCCCAGCAAAACCGGCGCCCTGATCAAACTGCAGTTTCTCGATTCGGACCAGTTCCGCAAGGATAATCCGCAGGCAGCCGCTGCCGCAGCGGCCAATGACTCGGAGCCGGACTCTGGCGAGGAAGAATCCAGCGCGAGTGAACAGCAACATGAGCACAGCGGCGGGCAGTCACCCCAGTGATCGTTACACCAGCCAGTGCTGGATCACACATCCGCAATTTTTGATTGAGGCAGAGCGATGATCGAGAAATTTAATCAATACCTGACCTGGCTGGCCCAAAAGGGTGGTTCGGATGTGTACCTCAGTACCGGCGCGCTGCCGAGTGCCAAACTTCACGGCGAATTGGTTTCCATCGATGATGCGCCGCTGCGCCCCGGCGAGGCAGGGGAAATCGCCGACGCGATCATGGATTCCGAACAACGCAAGGAATTCGCCATTGAGCTGGAAATGAACCTGGCCTACAGCATCAGCAACGTGGGGCGTTTTCGCGTCAATATTTTCAAGCAGCGCAACGAGATTTCCATCGTCGCCCGCAACATCGTCACCGAAATCCCCAGCGCCGATTCACTCGGCTTGCCGCCGATCCTCAAAGATATCGTCATGTCGAAGCGCGGCCTGGTGCTGTTTGTGGGCGCCACCGGTTCCGGCAAGTCAACGTCCCTGGCGGCGATTATCGATCACCGCAACAGCAATTCCGGCGGCCATATCATCACCATCGAAGACCCGGTGGAGTTTGTTCACAAGCACAAGAAAAGCATCATCAACCAGCGCGAGGTGGGCATGGATACCCGCAGTTTCCAGGCCGCGCTGAAAAACACCCTGCGCCAGGCACCCGATGTTATTTTGATCGGCGAGATCCGCGACCGCGAAACCATGGAACACGCCATTGCCTTCGCCGAGACCGGGCACCTGTGTATTTCGACGCTTCACGCCAACAACTCCAACCAGGCGCTGGACCGCATCATCAACTTTTTCCCCGAGGAGCGCCGCAATCAGCTGCTGATGGATCTGTCGCTCAATTTGCGGGCCTTTGTCTCCCAGCGCCTGGTGCCCACCGTGGACGGCAAGCGCTGTGCCGCCATTGAAATCCTGCTGGGTACGCCGCTGGTCAGCGAATTGATCCTGCGTGGCGAAATCGAGGGCATCAAGGAAGTGATGCAAAAATCCGAGAATCTCGGCATGCAAACCTTTGACGCCGCATTATTCAAGCTCTACGAAGCCGGTCGAATCAGCCTCGAAGAAGCATTGAAAAATGCCGATTCTGCCAACAACCTGCGACTGCGCATCAAACTGCACAGCCAGCAACGGGGCGACGCGGAAGAGGTCGCACCGGCTAAAACGGAGGGGGCTAAATCACTGCTGAGCAGCGGGCTTGATCTTGAAATGCTCGAAGATGGCGACGAGTAGTGCCTGTCCGTTTCACGTTTCACAAAGCGGAGCGGGCTGAAAAAACCGCAATGGTCCCAGCCCGCTCCGCGCCAAAGTTTTGTGTGCAACCAGTGTCTTGTGTGCAACCAGTCGTTTATTTCACCAGTGGCCAGCCAATCAACAAAACAGTCAATGTGCTTATCCCCACCAGCAGGTTCATCGGCACACCCACTTTGAGAAAATCCCTGAAATTATAGCCACCGGGACCGTAGACCATCAGATTGGTCTGGTATCCCAACGGTGTCGCAAAACTCGCCGACGCCGCCATCATGATGGCAAACACAAAAGGTTCGTTGTTCAACCCGGCTTTTTCCGTCATTTCCAGCACGATTGGCAGCATCAGGATAGCCGCAGCGTTGTTGGTAATAAACTCCGTCAGCACCGACACGGTGAGATAGGCCAGCACCAGCATCAACCAGGGCGTACCGCCGCTGAGATAGATAATGTTTTGCGCCAGGAAGGTCGCCACACCGGTTTTGTCCAGGGCTACGCCGAGGGCGAATGACGCGCCGATGGTGATGAGCACCGTCAGGTCCAGGCTTTTTTCCGCCTGGCTCACCGAACAGCAGCTGGTCACCAGCATCAATCCGGCACCGATCAGGGCCGCATTGAGCATGTCGATAACGCCGAAGGTGGCCAGAATGACAACGCCAACCAGAATGGCCCAGGAAAGTAAGGCCTTTTCATGGCGCGGCGGCTCGGTATCCAGATCGTTGACCAGCAGGAAATCCTTGTTATAGCGCTGGCGGCTGACAAAAGCAGGGCGAGCCTCCAGCAGCAAAGTATCGCCAGCCTCCAGCTCAATGGTGCCGAGATTGCCTTTCACCCGCTCACCGTTGCGCGCCACCGCCAGCACTACAGCGCCGTACTGGTCGCGAAAGCGTGCATCGCGAATCGCCTGGCCAATGGCCGCACAATGGGGTGATACCACGGCTTCCACCAGGCGCCGTTCAGCGCGATTGGTGTCGAGTGCCTCTGAATGGCCGCTTTCCGTTGAAGGCTCCAGCCCGTTGATTCGCAACAGGTCGGAAATGGCCTCTGTATCTCCGGCAAAGACCAGGCGATCGCCGCCCTGCAGAATCTCCTCCGAGGGCACGGCTGTCACTACCGTATTGTTGCGTTCGATTTCCACCAGGTAGACCCGCTGCAAGTGGCGCAGTCCGGCATCCTGAATGGACTTGCCCACCAGTGGCCCGTTGGCCGAGACACAGACTTCCAGGGTGAATTCCCGCAGGTTGGCGAATGCCTTGTTGTGCATTCTGTCCGGCAGCCAGCGGGGGAAAAATACCCAGATAAATAGCAGCCCGATGATCGCCACAGGCAGGCCCACGGCAGTAATCGAAAACAGCGAGAACCCTGCCTCACCGGTTAGCTGCTGATACTGTCCATTGATCACCAGATTGGTGCTGGTACCGATCAGGGTCAGGGTGCCGCCAAGGATGGCGGTGTAACTGAGAGGAATCATCAGTTTTGATGGCGCAATATTGATCTTGCGCGACCAGGCGTGGATAGCCGGGATCATCGTTGCCACCACGGGGGTATTGTTGAGGAAGGCACTCAACGGCACCACAGGGCCGAAAATACGCAACAGGGCAGAGCGCGGATTGCCTGGTGTACCCAACGCCTTGTGGACCAGCAAATCGATACCACCGGAGGCGTGTATGCCCGCCGCCACCACAAACATGGCGGCTACAGTGATCAGGCCCGAATTGGCAAATCCACCCAGCGCTTCCGCCGGGTTGAGAACGCCAGTGACACTGAGCACGGTAAGCACTCCCATCATCACCAGATGCGGGCCGATACGGGTTAAGGAAAGTGTCAATAATGCACCGAGCGTCAAGCTCAGCGCCAACCAGCCCTGCCAATCCACTAGGTGCTCCTGTTATACCTTTGTTGGGGCGCACAGCATAAAAGGGTCGCGATCAAAACAGTAAGATTTCGTTGTCATAAATCTGACAGTTTTAGTTATAACCGCGCTGACAATGATTCCATTACGCCATAACGACAATACAACTTCAGGCGTTCCGAGCCCGTTGTTAGCAGATAAGCATATGGGGCGGGCAGGGCCTTGTTCACTGCTCGCTAACCATTCTCGTTAACCATGATGATCCATGGTTACAGAAAAGTAGTCACAAATCCCAACGCACCGCACAGGGCAATCACTTCGATGACACCACGCTTGTAGCGCAACAGGGCGAGGGCGGCGCCGCTCGTGATCAGTGCCGATATCCAGTCGAAATCGCCGTCGAAACCATCGGGCCACAGGGTGTGGTAGGCAAAAAACAATGCCAGGTTGAGAATGACGCCCACCACAGCTGCAGTAATGGCGGTGAGGGGAGCGGTGAATTTCAGATCGTCGTGGGTTGCTTCCACCAGCGGACCGCCAATCAGGATAAAGAGAAAAGACGGTAAAAATGTAAACCAGGTGACCAGGGTGGCCGCCAGAGCTCCGGCCGCGAATCGCAAGTCGGGGCCGAAGGTGCCCTCCACATAGGCTCCGATAAAACCCACAAAGGCCACCACCATGATCAATGGTCCGGGTGTGGTTTCACCCAGGGCCAGCCCGTCTATCATCTGGCTACCGGTTAACCACCCGTAGTGCCCGACAGCCCCCTGGTAGACATAGGGCAGCACCGCATAGGCACCACCAAAGGTGAGCAGGGCGGCTGTGGTAAAAAACCAGCCCATTTGGGTGAAGGTGTGATTCCAACCAAAAGCGACATACAGCAAGCCCATGGGCACAAGCCACAGAATCGCCCCAACCACAAGAAGACATGCCAGCCGCCACCAGCGGAAGCGGGTATGCGGCTGCTGCGGAGAGTCATCATGGATCACAGCCGGGCCGTAGTCCTTGACGGTAGCCGCATGTCCAGCCCTGGTGCGAAAATACTGCGGCCACCATTTACCCCCGACGATTCCTGCCAGGGCCGCACCCGCCACAATCAGGGGGAAGGGCACATTCAGTACAAAGATGGCTGCAAATGCTGCCGCAGCAAGCCCCCACAGTACTGAATTTTGCAGAGCCCGCCCACCGATCCGCCAGGCGGCGTGCAACACGATGGCGGTGACTGCCGGTTTGATGCCGTAAAAAATGCCAGCAACCAGTGGCACATCCCCAAAGGCGATGTATATCCACGACAGGGCGATCAGAATAAAAAGCGAGGGCAAAACAAACAGTACCCCGGCAACAATCCCTCCCCAGGTTCTGTGGAGCAGCCAACCCATATAGATCGCCAGTTGCTGGGCCTCCGGTCCGGGCAGCAACATGCAGTAGTTGAGAGCATGGAGAAAGCGCTTTTCACTGATCCAGCGCCGCCGCTCCACCAGCTCATCGTGCATGATGGCAATCTGCCCGGCTGGGCCGCCGAAACTGATAAAACCCAGTTTCAACCAAAACCGCAGGGCTTCGGCAAAGGTGATACTGCCAGGGGCAGGTGGGGTATGACTATTTCTGTTGGTGCTGTTTGTATCCATGGATGCTGCTCACTCGATCTGGACGCGAGTCTACACGGAAATCTGCTCCTCAAATTCAGAAATAGCCCGGCACCCTTTTACCAGTAGCGGAGTTGCTGAAGTATCTCGCGCTGGTCATCGCGAATTTCCTACAGCAGTGTGGCAAGGCGGCTAGTGTCGATATCAGGCTCTGCGATCTCCTCAAGCAAATACCCGAGTGGATCTCAATGCAGTTTAAGACGCGGGCGCACCAGTCGATTGAAACGACCCAGCGCCAGCAGCAAAAGAGTGCGCGGCCAACCGTAGAGAGCCGCCTGGTGCAAACGGTAGAGGCTGATATACATGCTGCGCGCCAACCAGCCTTCGATAAAGAACTGGCCGCCCTTGAGATTGCCCATCAGGGTGCCGATGGAGGTGAACTCGGAGAGGGAAATCAGAGAGCCCCGATCCTGGTAGTTGAACGGTTTGACGCTTTCCCCCCGCAGCAGCCGTTCAAGATTGGCTGCCGTCTGGGTCGCCATTTGCTGGGCGGACTGGGCGCGAGGCGGGATTTGCTTGCCGCCTTCTTCCAGGGTGCAGGACGCGCAGTCGCCAATCACCAGAATGTGCTGGTCGCCTTTGGCTTGCAGGCCGGGTTCCACCACTATCTGGCCGATGCGGTTTGTCTCCAGGCCCAACCCGGTCAGCACAGCGGGGGCCTTGATACCTGCGGCCCAGACCAGCAGATCAGCGCTGATTTCCTGGCCATCGCCGGTGATAAAGGTGTTTTCCCGCGCCCGGGTGACCTGGGTGCTGGTATAGACATTGACACCCATAAGCTCCAGGCGCGAATGGGCTGCAGCGGCTACGCGCTCATTGAGGGCAGGCAAAATGCGCGGGCCAGCCTCAATCAGGTGCACATGCAGGCGCTCACGACTGAGCTGGCGGTGGCCGTAGCGATGCAGCATGGTCACTGCGTGGTGCAGTTCCGCCGCCAGTTCAACACCGGTGGCGCCAGCGCCGACGATGGCGATACTCACCGGGCGGTCGGCAAAGTTGGCGGAGAGGCAAATATTGAGGAAGCGATCGTGGAAGCGATCAGCCTGCGCCCGCGTATCCAGAAACAGGCAGTGCTCACGCACGCCGGGAATATTGAAGTCATTGCCCTGGCTGCCAATGGCGAGGACCAGATAGTCATAATCCAGACGGCGCTCCGGGAGGATCAGACGACCTTCATCGTCAAAAAGAGGAGCCAGCACCAGTTCCCGTTTAACCCGGTCGACACCGGCCATCAGCCCCAGCTCAAATCGGTAGTGATTCATGCGGGCATGGCCACGATAATCCAGCGCATCAAGATCGGAGTCTATGGCGCCGGTTGCCACCTCGTGGTAGCGCGGCTTCCACACATGGATGGAATTGCTGTCTACCAGGGTGATCTCGGCACTCCGGGTTTTGCCCAGACGCTTGCCGAGGCGGGTAGCCAGTGGCAGGCCGCCGGCGCCACCGCCGACAATAACGATACGGGGCAGGGCAGGGGGCGTTGACATGCAATATTCCTGAGGCTGGGAGGGTAGGGAGAAGGCGCGCAGTCTAACTGCACGCAGGAATTACGCCAACTGCCAGAGCGACCTATTTCACATCAGATTTCAAATCTCACCGCAGCTCCGGGTACCATTTTTACTGGCTGCTCTGCCAATCTGTACAGCTTTGCCTAATCATCACGCCTAATGCGCTTCTTGCGGTGAAATGGCTGTTTCGTTCTGGGTCAGGCTGTGATCGCGGGCGATCAGCAGGTAGGCCATGGGCAGAATATACAGAGTAAAGAGGGTGCCGATGGTCATCCCGAAGGCGATAACAAAGCCCAGGGAAAAACGCGCCACAGCGCCAGGTCCGGTAGCAATCAGCAATGGAACCATGGCCAGAACCAGCGCCGCCGTTGTCATCAATACTGGCCGCAGGCGCATGGCGGATGCATGCTCAATGGCCCTGAGTTTGCTGTAGCCCTGTTCCTGCAAACGGTTGGCAAATTCAACAATGAGGATGCCGTGTTTGGAAATCACCCCGATCAGGGTAACCAGCCCCACCTGGGTATAGATGTTGAGGGTAGCGCCGGGCACCTGGAACATCGCCAGCACATTAAGCCCGAGGAGGGCACCGCTGATGGCCATGGGCACAGTGATCAGCATGATCACCGGGTCGCGCCAGGATTCGAACTGGGCTGCCAGTACCAGGTAAATAATCAGCAGTGAAAAGAAGAAAATGCCCGCCAGATTGGACGTTTCAGTCTTGAACTGGCGTGACTGCCCGCCGTAGTCAATGCTGAATCCGGTTGGCAGAATATCCGCTGCTGCGCCATCCAGGATGTCGAGTACCTCACCAATGGAGACGCCCGGCCGCGGCACACCGCTGATGGTTACGCTGTTGAGCTGCTGAAAGTGTTGCAGTCGCTGCGGCTGCACCGAATCCTTGAGCTGGATAACGGTGCCGATGGGAATCAGTTCGCCGCTGACCGTGCGCGTATAGTAGTTGTTGAGCTGGTCGGCTGAGAGCCGATCAACCCGCTGCACCTGGGGTATGACCTTGTAGGAGCGGTTATCGATGGAGAAGCGGCTGACATAACCACCCGCCAGCAGGCCCGACAGATCAGCGGATAATTGCGCCATATCGATACCCAGCTGGGATGCCTTGTCGCGATCTATCAGGATATTGGTAACAGGCTTGTTGATATTCATATCGCTGGTGAGGAAGATAAATTGCCTGGTCTCCTGAGCCCTCTCCATGATCTGATCGGCCAGTTCCTTGAGTATCTCCGGTGGCGCCGTGCCGCCAATCACAAATTCGATCGGCATGCCGCGGCCACCGGATGGTAGTGACGGGCGCGGCACAATGGCGATTTTGAGGCCGGCCACTTGCGCCACCTTGCCATAAATATCCTCGTTGATGACCTCCACCGTATCACGGCTGCGTTCGCTGGATGCGCTCAGAATAAAGGGTCCAAACGCGCCATTGGTGGCTGTTGCGCCACCAAAACTTGCGCCATTGAACTGAAAGTTGGCCACGATATCCTCGCTGGCGTCGTCAATCCTGTCGAGCTGGGCAGTAAACAGCTCGATATATTCGCGGGTAAGACCGGGGTCACTTTCGGCCATCATAAAGGCAAAGCCCGTATCTTCCTGGGGCGCCAGTTCGCTGGGAGCGGTAATAAACAGGAAAAAACACGACAGGATGACAATCAGGCCAAAAATGCTGAGGCCAATTTTCTGGTCCATCAAGCCGTGCAAACCCCGTTCATAGGCGTTCTTGAGGCGGTTGAAGAGGGCATCGAGGCGGCTTTCAAGGCGTTGGCTGTGGCCATTATCCTTGCTGTGCGGTTTCAGCAGATAGGCGCACATCATTGGTGACAGGGTGAGTGCAACAACACCCGACAGCAATACCGAAGCGGCGAGGGTAAAGGCAAACTCGGAAAACAGCGTACCGGTAATGCCGCCGAGAAAGCCGATGGGCAGATACACAGCCACCAGGGTGGTGGTCATGGCAACCACGGGCCAGGCCAGCTCCCTGGCGCCTTTTAAAGCGGCGTCCATCGGCGTCATGCCGTCTTCAATGTGGCGGTGAATATTCTCCAGCACGATAATGGCATCATCCACCACAATGCCAATGGCCAGCACCATCGCCAACAGGGTCAGCAGATTGAGGGAATAGCCCATCACCAACATCAATGCCATGGCGCCAATCAGCGACAGGGGCACGGCAATGGCGGGGATAATCACCGAGCGCAACGAGCCCAGGAACAGGAAAATCACCACCACTACGATGATGACTGCTTCAATAATGGTGGCTTGCACATCATCGATGGCGTCGCGGATGTAGTCTGTCGCGTCATACAGCAGCTGGCCTTGAAGACCCTCGGGAAGCTGAGAATGTATCTGCTCGTCCCAGACTTTATGCACGTCCTTCATCACGTCGATGGAGTTGGCATCGGGTGACAGGTCCACCGCGATAAACACCGCCGGTTTGCTTTTAAAGTACGCTGTGGGCGAATAGGTTTCAGAACCCAGTTCCACCTCGGCAACATCACTCAAACGAATGATTGAGCCATTTTCCGTATGCACAATCATCTGGCGGAACTGTTCTATGGAGCGCAAATCGGTATCGGCTTTCAGGTCAACCGAGATCATGGCCGAACGGGTAGAACCTACAGACGTCAGTACATTATTGCGACGCAATGCGGTAGTGACGTCCGTGGCAGTGAGGTTCAATGCAGCCATACGTTCCGGCTTCAGCCAGATGCGTGCAGCAAAAGGCTGACCACCGGCAAGGTTGACTGCCTGGACACCGGGAATGGTGGCGAGCTTTGGCTCTACCACACGCACCAGATAATCAGTGACCTGGTTAATGCGCAGCAAGTCACTGTAAAACACCATATAACCTGCTGTGCTGAAGCCGCCCACCGAGAGGGTGACAACCGGGCTTTCCGATGCTTCCGGAAGCTCGCCACGCACCTTGTTAACGTTGGCGATGACTTCAGTCAGGGTCTCGTCAGGGTCCTTGTCCAGCCGCACGAAAGCATTAATCAGACTGCGGTTGGTGTCACTGGTGGAGGTGATGTAGTCAATCCCCTCTGCGGATGCCACTTCGCGCTCCAGCAGGGTGGTGACAAAATCCTTAACCAACTGGGCATCGGCGCCAGGGTAGGGCGTTGCTACGGTGATAACGGCATTCTCCAGCTCGGGATACTCCCGCACCTTGAGTTCCATCGCCCCGCGGATGCCCACAATCAGAATAAACAGACTGACCACAGTGGCCAGAACAGGTTTGCTGATAAATAGATCAGTGAATTTCACGTTGGTATCCCTGCCTGATCAGACTCAGCCGTTATCCGGCGTGGGCGTAGTGCTCGCTTGCGGCACCACCTCGTTATTGATGTTCACCAGGCTGCCATTGCGCAGTTTCAGCAAGCCACTGCTGGCGACAATCTCATCCAGCGCCAGCCCCTCGCTGACAGCAATCACATCACCCCGCACTTCACCGGTTTGAATCAGGCGCTGCTGTGCCCTGAGCTTGCCACCCTTGTCCTTGCTGAGGATAAAGACGGAGTTGCCGTAAGGATTGAAATTGATGGCTGTGCGCGGCACGGTAAGCACGCTGTGGGGTTCGCCGAGACTGATTTCTACGCGGGCAAACATGCCCGGGCGGAGAACTTTTTTCGGATTGGCCAGGGTTGCCTGCACGGCGAAATTGCGCGTGTTGCTGTCGATGGTGGGTTCAACTGCGGTTATCTTGCCTGTGAATACTTTGCTGCCAAGGGCATCGACAACGACTCTCACTCCCAGCCCGGCGTCAACCTCCGGGTACCACTGCTCTGGCAAGGTGAAGTTGAGATGCACAGGGTCGAGCGACTGCAGGGCGATCATGGGATCACCGGCCGCAACAAACTGGCCAATATTCACCTTGCGAATCCCGAGTCGCCCCGCATAGGGTGCGCGCAGGGTTTTTTGCTGCAGTTTTGAACGCCGCGCCTGGGCATTTGCCCGGGCCTGGGCAAGCTCTGTTTCACGACGGTCAAACTCGGCTTTGGAAATACTCTTGCGGGCAAGCAGTGATTTGACACGGTCGCGCTCGATTTCCGCCAGCCGCGCAGCGGCTTCCAGAGATGCAAGCTCCGCTTCGTCGGTGGCGCTGACCAGGCTGATGATAGCGTCGCCAGCTTTGACCTCACTGCCGCTGTCAAAGTGGATTTCTTCGACAATGCCGGCCACTTCCGTCGTCAGGCTGGCACCGTTGACAGCAGCCAGGGTGCCCACCGCCGAGACCTGGCGCGTCCATTGCTGCTCGATCACATCGCTGGAAGACACCGTAACCGGCGTTTCGGGCATATTGTTCAGGTAGGCATTCATCATCCGGTTGCCCATCATTTTGGCAACCATAGTGCCGCCAAAAACCAGCACAGTGATGGTGAGAATCGCGATCATGCGTTTGTTCATAGGACATCCTGGTCAATTTGCGGGAACAGGGAGTGGGCGCTAAAGCCAAGGTCAGCAAACACCTCATCCACTATACGCTTGATGAGTGTTGATGATTGCTCGGCATCGTTTGGATCTTGCAGGGGCTGCCAGCCAAGACCATTGAGCAGTGCGTTAACGTGGTAAAACAGCAGGGAATAGGGGTTGGCAATTTGGTACGTCTCAAGCAAACCCTGGGCGTGAACGAGGTTGTGCATGCCTTCTGTGAGCGACCACAATCCGGCACCCAGTTGGTATGACGTCAAGGTCGAACTGATCTCACCGCGATTTACCGCCTCATCAATCACTCCCTGGAACAGGTCGGCGAGAGGCTTGTAGGCTCTGAAAGCAGCGTCACGCTGGCCAGGGGAGGTAGCCGCAGAGATCACACGGGTTGAAATATACTGGTTGAGATGAAAGAACAGGGGTTGCTGACGGGTAAAGCACACATCGGCAACCACAAACGCGATGATTCGCTCCCTGCTGCTGCCTGTCCAGTTAGCGACGCGGCCAAAAAGCTGGATACGCTCGGCAGCCCGGGCGGTGAGCATGGCCAACAGCAAGTCTTCCTTGCTGATAAAGTGCTGGTAGAGCGTGCCTACTGAGTAATCGCATTCCTTGGCGATTCTGTTCATCTGCAAGCTCAGCAAGCCTTCTTCAGCCATCAGCCGGTAGGCAGTATCAATAAACAGTAGCTCGCGCTCGGCAAACTCCCTCTCGCGGCGATGTTTTGTGCTCATAACAAAGCTTTAATAGTGATTAACGGGCCGAGTATGAACCGGATTCAAAAACTGAGCAAGAATTTATGCTGTTGCTTGCACGGCGCTCAGACAGTTGTCTGTGGCATGATTGAGTACCTCGCAGTATTGAGGGGAAATACGGAGGGTTATCTATGACTGGGCTCGCAGCAGCGGAACCGATAATCCGTGTTGTCGGCTTTTGCGGCGTGTTTGCCTTGATGACCCTGTGGGAAATTTTCGCGCCGCGGCGTGCCCTGCAGGTAAGCAAGGCTTACCGCTGGACTAATAATCTCGGTATTCTTGTCGTCGGCATCGTGCTGACCCGGCTGGTGTTCCCGGCAGCTGGAGTAGGGGTAGCGCTGTATGCAGCGGATCGGGGATGGGGCCTGTTCAACCTGCTGGAACTTGGCTGGATTGAGGTGCTGGCTGGCTTCCTGCTGCTCGATTTTGCCATATGGGTTCAACATCGGCTTTTTCACACTGTTCCCTGGTTGTGGCGATTGCACAGGGTCCACCACGCCGATCAGGATTTCGATGTCACCACTGGTTTGCGTTTTCATCCCGTAGAAATTCTCATTTCAATGTTGATCAAGGCATGCGTGATCATCAGTACCGGCGCGCCGGTCGAGTCGGTTCTGGCGTTTGAAATAGCCCTTAACGCTACCTCGATGTTTAATCATGGCAATGTCCGTTTACCAACCAGTATTGATCGAGTTCTGCGCTGGATTCTCGTAACACCGGATATGCACCGGGTCCATCACTCAACACGCCCGCAAGAAACCAACTCCAATTTCGGCTTCAATCTGCCTGTGTGGGACCGATGGTTTAGTACTTATCGCGACCAGCCAGAAGATGGCCATCTGCAAATGACCATTGGCCTGACACAGTTTCGCAGCCTGGGTGACCTGCGGATTGATAAGTTGTTGTTGCAACCCTTACTGACAAGCCCGGTTGATAGCGCTGAAGTTGAGGGCTCAAACCAATTTTTCAGTAGCCGGGATAAGCCATGAAATTTTCAGGTCCTTGCCACATACACGGCGGGTTTGCCTGAAAGCGGCAACGGCATCTGACAGAATGACCGGGCAACAGGGCGGCGTACTCAGTGACTCGGTGGAACAACACATTGATTTTATGTCGATTTCAGCCGATAAGGCCGCTCACCAACCCCAAACAAGACTGCGCATAATCTATATTATGTTAAATTAAGTGGATCGATCATAGCTCTTCCTTACTAACAGGCACTCCCCCATCAAAATCAAAGCTATAGCAAAGCGGAGCCAGCCGGCCTCAAATGGGTGCAAGATCGCATTTAAGTGGTGCTGATTATCCCTGGACTGACAAAAGGTGTTGCATTCCGACCGGGTGTATTTCAGTGAGCTGGCCGATATGGCTCAATTTATCCATGAGACATGGGATATGACCAGGAGCTAAATGAATATCGCCATTAATGAAATTCTGCTTTCCGCTGCACTGTGCCTTGTCATCATTGTGGTACTGACGCCGGTTGCCATTCGATTGGGGCTTGAAGACAAGCCTTGCCAGCGCAAGATCCATGACGGCCACATCCCGCTTATCGGCGGAATTGCCATCTATCTGGCCATAGCTGTGCTGCTGGTTGTGCTCCCGGAACCCCGGGTAAACAGGGAAACACTGAGTTTTCTGGCAGCAGGCGGTTTACTGGTTGCAACCGGGGTAATTGATGACCGTTTTCAGCTGAATGTCAGGCTGCGAATGTTTGTCGAGGCTGTAGCTGCCAGCATCATGATCTTTGGCGCCGACCTGTGGATCAGCAACCTCGGCAATCTGCTGGGCTTTGGTGAGGTGTATATGCCTTTCTGGATCGCCTATCCCTTCAGCCTGATAGCCGTGTTTGGCATCATCAATGCCTTCAACATGATTGACGGAATGGATGGTCTCGCGGGTGGGGTCGCTCTGGTTGCCATCGCTACACTGCTGGCTTTTGCGCATATTTCCCCTGTCGTCTCCAGCCTGGCCCCCCTGGTCCTGGGAGGACTGGCGGCATTTTTAGTGTGCAACCTGCAGATCCTGCCCTTTATGCCGAAAATATTCCTGGGGGATGCCGGCAGCAAACTGGTGGGGCTGACGCTGGTCTGGTTCCTGATTTCCATAGCACACGGTGGCGGCCAAAATCAGGGGGGAATCATGCCAGTCACTGCGCTTTATATTGTTGGCCTGCCACTCTTTGATATGGTGGCTACCACTATCCGCAGAGGACGCCGGCGCATTTCACCCTTTCAACCTGATCGAACGCATATCCATCACATTCTGCAGGGCATAGGTTTCAGCAAGAGGGCTACCATTGTGTCTGTTCTGGGGCTTGCGCTGTCGATCAATTTGCTGGGTGTGGTTTTCAGCCTCACCCAGTTACCGGAAGCGATACAGTTCGTGGCTTTTTTTGCGCTGTATTTTATCTATTCGCGTATCACAGGTCGGTTGCTGCAGATTGGTGAGCATGACTCGGCCCGCGCGTTGCAGGGCGAAATCCGCACATCCCTGAAGTAGTTTTGGCTGGGGTCACAAATCTATACCGGTAACCACCGCACTGAAAAAAGTCATGCCAGCAAAATGTTATCGCCCGGTATTCTGTGCCATTATCATCCCCTGTAGTCGCAGGCAAAAACCGATGGAATGACACAATGACATTAGACCTGATGAACAATGTGGCACTACTGCTGGCAGTGTGCTGGATCCAATCCTTTATCAGCTACCGTTGGAACAAGGACTCTCTGCGCGCCCAGGTAGCTTCCGGTGTCCTGTTTGCCGTGGCAACGGTCACTGTCATGATGGTTTCCATCCTCGTGCAACCCGGGCTGTGGCTGTGGGTTGATTCCAGCATGGTGGTCATCAGTGTTTCCACCCTCCTCTACGGTCCCATCGCTGGCGGTATTGCCATGGTGGTGGGCATTGCCTATCGCCTGTGGATGGGTGGAATGGGTGCGACAGTGGGGATGGTCAGCCTTGTAGTCGCATTTCTGGCAGGTTTTCTGTATCAGATCTTGCTCCAGCGCAAGCTGGCAACGACTGGCACCCTGCAAATGTTGCTGTTCGGGCTGGTCGTCAACGGTATTGGCGCCCTCCTCCTCAATGAATATTTCATGCCGGTAAGCGTGACGGATTCGCCAGCTTATATTACCGGCCTGCTGCTTATCATGTCCGCTGCTACCGGCTTGCTGGGTCGCCAGTTGCAATATATTGAGCGTAAAAAAGCCCTTGAGCGACAGATCAAGGCCAACGAGGAACGCCTCAAATCAATCACTGAATCAATTCCCGACCAGCTGGTTGTCAGCGACAGCAAGGGCAAACTGCTGGACGTGATTACGCCGGCAGCCCTGGCCTCGCGGGCTCCCGAATTGATCGGCAAAGATATGGCGCAACTTGACCCGGAGGTGTTCCGCAGCCATTTCAGCCTGGTTATCGCCGGGGCACTACATTCAGACGACAGTTATAGTGATATCTATGCCACACACCAGCACTATCTGCTGGATAACAAGGTAAGCAGCGAAGAGCACTATTTCGAATCCAGCGCCAAGCGCATGGTGAGCGAATTGGAGGGTGATAAGGTTCTGATCCTCACCCGTGATATCACCGAGCGCAAACAGGCCGAAGCCCGCATCCGCTTTTTGGCCCATTTTGACAGCATGACCGGTCTACCCAACAGGCATCTGGCCATTGAAACTGTTGATAAAGCCATTATCAGGGCGAAATTCAACCATTCAGGCGTGGTTGTTGCCATGTTGCATCTTGATGAACTCTATATCGTCAACCAGAGCATCGGCAGCGAGGCAGGTGATTTTCTTGTCAAGGAAGTTACCGGGCGCTTATCTACGTTTTTGGGTGACACCTTTCTCGCGCGTTATTCAGGTGCGGATTTCCTGATTATTGCCGAAGAGCTGGATACTACTGAAGCAATCGAGATGTGGAGCAATAACCTGCTTTCCAGCATTCACAGCCCAGTACAGTTTGAAACCAACAAAATCAGGGTACGTGCGTCACTTGGCATTGCGAATTTCCCTCAACATGGTATTGATTCGAACCAGCTGATTCGCAGTACCACAGTCGCTACCCAGCACGCCCGTGAAAGCCTCAGCAAAAAAATCCAGCATTATGACAGCGCCATGGACACTGTACTGACGGACTATGTGCAGTTGCGGGACCGTCTGGCCACAGCCCTGGAAAACGATGAGTTTGAGATTTACTACCAGCCCTATATTTCACTCGAGGATGGTCAAATACAGGGTATTGAGGCTTTCCTGCGCTGGAATATGCCTGATGTTGGTCTGAAAGCGCCTGACTATTTTCTTGAAACCGCAGAAAAAAGCGGCCTGATTGTCCCCATTGGTGACTGGGTATTGCGCAAGGCCGCCGATCAGATCAAGAGCTGGAAAGAAGCTGGTTTGTCGTTTGGCACCTTGGCCATCAATATTTCCTCCGCCCAGCTGACACAGGGAAACCTGGTTGAAAAAATCAGGACCATTACCCGCGAACTGTCCATTGAGGCAAACCTCCTGACCCTGGAAGTCACAGAATCTTCGGTCAACCGCGAATTGAACCGCAACATCACAATGACAGCCCAGTTAAAACAAATGGGTGTGGGTATTTCCATCGATGATTTCGGCACGGGATTTTCCAATCTCCAATACCTGCACCGCATGGCAGTGGACAATCTCAAGATCGACAAGGAGTTCATCCTGGGGTTTGAAGATGACGCCAACAAGCGGGATATTGTCAGGGCCATTATTCAGATTGCCAGAGCCATGGGCATGAAAACCATAGCGGAGGGTGTCGAAAGCAGCCAGATAGAAGCGCTGTTGCGTGAAATGGGCTGCACCCATGCCCAAGGGTATTACTACTCCAAACCATTACCCGCAGATGCCATGGCTGCGTTTTTGCTTTCACGCAACGCCAGGTAATTAACCGGATATACATCTGATTAAAACAGCACGGGGATAGTAGTATCAGGAGGATGGCAATCATGCAGGTTTTAGCGCCAGTCATCGCTATAGGGGCGCACCACCGACGTACAACGTCCAATCCATGTTAGCTGGCGAATGGCAATGGGCCCGTTAGTACGACGCCTTATCCTGATGGTGGCGTTCAGCTGCCCTGCCCTGGCCTACGGTTTAAATCTGGAGGGTGACGGCACCATCACCGACAAGGAACAACAAGCCCTTGAGTACTACATCAGCTACTTTGGGCGTGCAGGCCTCTTTGTGCGGGAATACTGCATTTTTGATGAGCAAGGCAACCCGAAGAACAAAGGCAGCTGTCGTACTGAAATTCCGCGCCTGCCTGTGCATCCCACTTTTGGCACCGGTGGCCGTGAAGCAGAATATGCCAGGCAATTTCACGGCATGGCGATGGGTGAAGTGATTGCCAACCCCAGGATGGAGCTGGTCTATGTTCACGCCTTTCCCGAAGTGTGGATTGCCTGCAACAACCCCAAAGCCTATGGCTGCACCTTTACCAGGGACTGGCCTGAGAAGGTCACGGTGATCGTGACCACCTATGACAAAAAACTGAATAACATGACCCTTCATCACGAGATTGAATACCACGTCAAACGTGATATAAAACATTAACACCCTCAACGCCAAACCAATTGGCCAACCACCTCCTTGATCAGCTGGCCGCTGACTACAAGCGCTTCTGCATCAGGTAAACAACAGGGCTTTCTTCTCATCCGCCCTTCAGCATAATCCGTTGGCGCCGGGAAAACCCTCAACCCCTCCTCTTCGAAATGGTGAACTGCCCTCGCCATATGCGCTGCCGATGTCACCAGAATAATGTCATTTACGCCATGTTGATGGAGCAAACTGGCTGAAAAGCGGGCATTTTCCCGGGTATTGCGGCTTGAAGATTCGAGTACCAAAATGCTTTCAGGTACACCCAGATCGCGGGACAGTATCCCCATGGCGCGGGATTCGCTGAAGGGGTCTGCCTCAGTAGTCTTGCCGCCAGTCATGATAATCATCGGCGCCTTGCCGGCATGGAACAGTCGGGCCGCAAACCACACCCGGTCAGTGGCTTCACCCAGCTCAAGTGGCTGGCCGGCTTTCTCTGCAAAAAGGGAAGCACTCATCCCCCCACCCAGCACCACAATGGCTGAGGATTGGGGTATATCGTCAAGCACTGCAGGTTGATAGGGCGACTCAACGCTACGCGCCACGCTTTCGGCAACCGGAGGCAACGACCACACAAGCAGCCAGACAAAGGCAAAAACTCCCAGCGTTGTACCCAGATTCCTGCGGCCAAACCACAGGAACAGGCATGACAGAATTGCAAACAACAGGGTTGTGCCCAACGGAGCAATCAAAGCGATAACCAGCTTATCCAGAAACACTATTCACTCCTTATCCGCGCCTTAGCTACAAAACGGCGCACAAATTATTCATTGCCTACAGAAATCAGCTACAGTAACGCACTGGAAATTGTACTGATAAATAGTGAGATAACCACACCATGAGCGCATTTCGCTACGGCATACATCGTATCGCGCTGTTACCGTTTACCACAGTTGAACAAGCCGTTTGGCTCGCTGATATCCGCCTCTGGCTCAAGGAAAATGACGAGCAGTCACTGATCACCTTTCTGATTCAGCAAGGCCTGGCGCCACTCTGGCACCGATTAATCCAGCACAGCGATGCGGGGCCAATCTTTTCAGACCAGAGGATAGAATCTTTGCGTCTTGCTGCTGTTCACGCTGCGCAGATATACCTGATCCAAAAGCACAGTCTCAGCACGGTGAACGAGACGCTGGAAGGCCACGGGATTGATTATGTTATTTTCAAGGGTGCGCATTTACGGGAAATTCTTTACGACCAACCCCTGTGTAGAACAGCCCTTGATATAGACCTACTTGTATCGCCTGAAAAAAAGCATGAGGCCATTGCAGCCCTGATAAAAAAAGGCTACACATTGCACGCATCCGCCACCAGCATCAGCCACGAGGCCACGCTGGTCAAAGATCAGGTAAGCATTGATATTCATTGGGATATTCTCAGGCCAGGCAGAACCCGTCAGCCCATGACACCAGTCATTCTTGCCGAACGTAAACATATTGGCAGTCACTGGGGGCCGAGCATAGAGCACAGCCTTTTCCTGATGCTGGTTCACCCGGTTATTACCAAATATGCGACATCGCCCCTGTCCACCATTAACCGGCTGCTGGACATTATGCTATGCATCCGCAAGCAGGAGATCGATTGGGAGGCCGTGCAGAAAATGCTGGCATCTAGCGGTCTGCAAACAGCGGGCTGGATCATGCTGGAATGGCTGCGGCAGATCACTGGCATCTGCCCTCCCCCCGCATTTGTTCAAGCCATCAAGCCGGGGACGATAAAACGCCGTTATCTGGAGCTGTGGCTGGCAGGCGACTATTCAACAAGATTGTTGCGTTATCACACAATTATTCGCGCCGCATTTACACTGCCAGCCCATGACACACTGCACGATGTTGTGCGGGCAACACGCAGCCTGTACAGCGAAAAACAAAACGCGCAGGCCCATCTCGACGCGCTGGCATGGGCACAACCTTTAATAAAATAGTCCTTATTTCTTAATTTTCCATTACGCTTATCGAGGGAGCGAAGCGTAAATTAACAATACCGAAGAGAGACATGACGGGCCAATTATTTGCGGAAAAAACCGGCAATATACTTCAAAAATCGGTAAATCTTAATTAGAAAACGATTGTAATAAAAAGTGACATTTTGATAATTACGATCAGGAAGGAATGAAGCGACTATTAATGGCAGATAGATTGCTTTTTTGAGGCCTCTTAAGAGACCGGAATTATTCCGTTGATTGGCTTCTTCAGCACTTATCTTATCCTGTAAAATTCCAATATTTAAAATGCAATGATCTTTCAAAGACTCTATATCAACATCGAAAACGTTACCGTCCCCGCATTTCACTCCAAAAAAATACAAGTCACAAGAATATTTGTTAGTCAAAAAAAAATGCTTTTTGAATAGTCGGTCAAAATCAAATTTTCTTTTAAAATCCTTTTCTTTGAGATTCAAATAATAATCCCAACCAACATCTTGCGTTCCGGGCGAGGATTCGGGTGATGTTCTTGTCGTTCCATGCTCCACGCGCCCTGTTGTAGCACATGTAAAAATCAAGATTCCACCAGGCTTTGTCATGCGATACATATTCACAAAAGTTTCTGACCACTGTGGATTATGCTCAAAACATTCACATGAAACTGTTAATTCATAATTTTCATCGGGATGGGAAAGCTTGTCTCCTTCACAAACAATATCCACTCCTGGCCCTTCAGTTAAGTCGACCCCCACATAATTTGCCGAAGTGAAGTATTGCCTGATTGATCCGTTCACATCATACGAGCCAATTTCGAGGATATTTTTTCCCGAGAAATCATCAGATAGATGCTCGCTTACGGACTGAATAAATTGAAGTTGCTGTCTGTGAGCCATGGTTAAATTATCTTCCGTAACATGTTTTGAGTGGGTATCTAATACATTTTTTAAAGCCGCAGCTCTGCCTGATTATCCAGAAACCATTGGTAGGTGACCCTCAAGCCATCCTTCAGGGCAAGCTCTGCCTTCCAACCCATATCCGCCAGTTTACTCACATCCATCAACTTGCGTGGCGTGCCATCGGGTTTGCTGGTGTCGAAAATTACACGACCGGTATAGCCAACAACGTCAGCCAGCGTGTGGGCCAGCTCTGCAATGGTACAGTCCAGGCCGCTACCCACGTTCACGTGGCTGAGCATGGGGCTGGTATGTTGCTGCCAGGTTTCCTCAGGCAGGTTCATCACAAATACTGAGGCTTCAGCCATTTCATCAACGTGTAAAAATTCTCGCATTGCCTTGCCCGTGCCCCACACTACCACTTCTGCCGCGTTATTGATTTTTGCTTCATGGAAGCGCCGCATCATGGAGGGCACCACATGACTGTTCTGCGGGTGAAAATTGTCACCGGGCCCATACAGGTTGGTAGGCATCACCGAACGATAATCCGTACCATACTGGCGGTTGTATGACTCGCACATCTTGATACCGGCAATCTTGGCAACCGCATAGGGTTCATTGGTCAGCTCGAGTTTGCCGGTCAACAAGGCGTCTTCAATCATGGGCTGCACAGCCAGTTTTGGGTAAATGCAGGACGAACCCAGGAACATGAGTTTACGGATACCATACAGATAGGCAGTATGAATCACATTTACCTGGATCATCAGGTTGCTGTAGATAAAGTCCGCCGGATAGGTGTCATTGGCATGAATGCCCCCCACCAGCGCGGCGGCTAGATACACCTCATCAATCGCCTGTTTGGAAAAAAATGCTTCGACTTGCGCCCGATCGGTCAGGTCCAAATCCTGGCGTGTGACTGTGATCAGTTCCACCTCTTCATCCCGCTCCAGCTGCCTGCAAATAGCTGAACCGGCCATGCCGTTATGTCCTGCAACAAAAACACGCTTCATAAAAGAAAACCCTCGAATGCTTATTCACGGGAAGTTCTACAGGCTGACCCTCAACCTGCCTTATGTGACTTGACTGCATCCCACAAAAAAATGGGGGCTGATATGAACATTCGTCGCCACAACCGCCTGGGTTGCTGTACCAACCGCGGCAGCCATTCAAGTCCCAGCCACTGGAATACAGGGTGTGAGCGCTTGACACGCCCGGTATAAAAATCAAACACAGCGCCGATAGCTGCTGCGAAGCGCACCTCTAAACGTTCGCGATTGACGTAAATCCATTTTTCCTGCTTCGGTGCTGTCATGCCTACCCACAACACATCAGCTTGCGTTGCGTTGATGGCATCGATCATCTCATCAAGCTCTTGCGGTGAGTACTCTGGTTTGAATGGTGGAGAGTAGGTCCCAACCACCTGGATATTTGGAAAATCCACCGCCATCTTGCTGTAGATCAAGGTAAGAGTTTCTTCGGTGGAGCCCAGGAAAAAAACCCTCAGCCCCCCTGCCCTGTCCATCAGTTTGTGCATCTGCCAAAAAATGTCTGACCCGGTAATGCGCTCGCGTATATTCCCACCCTGTATGCGAGAGGCCAGGAGAATACCGGCACCGTCGGGTATCAGCCAATCGGCGTCCATAAGAGCCGCATTGAACTGCGCATCGCCTTTGGCAACAGCGTAGGAATGTGGATTAAGGCAGGCCAGCCACTGGCAAGATCGGCGCTGTAAATCGGGGTTGTTCATCAAATCATGAAACACCCCGGCAACAAAATCATCGGGAGCACCGTGATCTAACTGGTAACCCAGCAGTATCTCTTTCATGAATTCCCCGTTCATTACTGGCGCTGGCGTGACATAGCGATGGCTTTTTCATAAATGCCAAGCAAAATATCATGATTGATGGCAGAGGTGTACTTTGAAAGAAATTCTGCCCGTGCGCTACGCCCCATAACTGCAAGCATATCAGGCGTGTTCCAGGCATTGGCAACCGTCGTCATCAAACTGTGGGCATTGCCCGGCGCAAAAACCACACCGTTGACGCTGTCAGTGACAATGGAGGGCAAGGGACCGAGATCAGACACAGCTACAGGTGTGCCAAATGCAAATGCCTCGCGCAATACCATTGGGAAGCCCTCAAACCATTCCGAAGGAAGCACCAACAAACGGGCAGTGCTTATCTGCTCCTCTGCAGCCTTGGCCGAAAGCTGCCCCAAAAACTCCACCTGTAGGCCGTCTGCTTCTTGTTGCAATTCTGCCCTCAGTGGGCCATCACCAACAATGCGCAGCAAGGGCGCACCCTGACCCCATTGCCGCCAGGCTTTAACTAACGTGCGTACGCCTTTTTCTTCACCCAGGCGGCCCACAAACACTACATGATTGGGGCGATCGGCAAAGGGTACCACCGACGGATTCCCTGCATAAAAATTTGGTTTCACATGAATTAGTGTGTCCGGCAAACCGCCCTCTGCCATCAGTTGTTTCTGGAAACCTGATAACGCAATAAAGGCATCTACCTGCTGCTGCCAAGTTCCCAACGCCCGGTGCAGAGCCACATTGGCAGCGACCGGCAAGGTTGGCAAACGGCTTCCGCGGTAACAGCCGTATTTTATCGCGGGGCGTACCGTACGCCCGTCTATGCACTCTGTACACACCTTGCCGTTGCGCATGGGGATAGCTGCCGGGCACAGCAGGCGATAGTTGTGCAACGTTAATACTCGCGCAGCGCTGGATCCAACAGCGTGAAAGATCGAAGGTGAAATCAGCGGAAACGTATTATGCGCATGTACCACATCGGGTTTGAAATATGCTACAGCCTGCGCCACGGCGCGGGCGCTGAACGGGTTCCAAGGCACGACGGCTGCAGCCGATAAAGCACCCCGCAATCCCTGTTCTAGAACCCCATCACTATGACGGGTAAAGATAGCTACGTCATGACCATTTTGCTCAAGCAAGGCTTTTTCTGCCTCGAATACTTTATTCTCTCCGGAAGGGGCACCCGAACCGTAGTAATTGTGCAGCAGCATAACTCTCACGGTTGCACAGGTAACGGAGTTAGTGAACGTGCATCAATACGCTGATGTCCCAACGCAGCATACCCCAGCCCCAACATTGCAAACTGTAGATTACCGAACCAAGAAACATAGAGAATAATATTGTCGGTAAACATGTATAGCACCATAGGAATAAACGCACTAGCCCCCGCATACATAAAAACAGCCGACAGCCCGTGCAAACGCCTGGCGGCAAAAAAAGCATGCAGGCATTGTGCGGCCAATGTAACCGCAAACAGCCACATGCCCAGAGTACCGTAGTCGTACTGCAAGCGAAGCCAGTCATTATGGGGGTGAGCAAGCCTGAACATCCTAACCAATATGCTTTCTGTAGCGTTGGCGCCATTCCCAAACCAGTAATTCCGTTCTATACCGGACTGCAACAGAATGCGCATCCCGCTTCGAGAGTGATCCTTAAAACCAGTGCCTATCACACTTTCCCCGGATATCATGGCTATGCCAGCCTCAAATGCCTGGGTGACCGTACCTTGGCCAGAATAAAACATCTTCTGCTGTACCGTTTCAGTCTGAAACACGAAAAAGCCAGCTAAGCTTATTATCCCTAGAGTAATAAGCCGCTTGCGCAACCCAAGCGGGGCGAGAGTAAAAGGTAGGGTGCATGCGGTGGCGAGCATACCCATCCTGGTGGTAAACACCACCGGCACCATGGCCAGTACCAGCCAGCGCTGTAAGTCGCTTTTCTGATTGCCCAAGCTATAACGGGTAATAATCCAGGTTGCCATCATGGACACCGTCATGCTTCCTGCTGCGTATTGCCAACGGCCAAGCCCAAGAAAGGATAGGCCGCTGCTAAGCAATACTCCGGCAAGCATTACCCACAAAAATCGCTTTAGCCAAAGATCAGCCTGAATCAACAATCCATCACTGACTGATAAAGCAGAAAAGGCACAACCAATGACGAAAGGGCATAGCAACATGACAGAGCGTTGCAATGCATGGTCAGCGCTGGCAGAAATCAGATAAATCAACACCCACAAGACCCAGGGAAGCCAAATTATCCACGGGAAACGCATAGTGTGAAGACGAGACAACAAATAAATACTAGAAATTGTCAGCGGCAACGCCCAACCCAAAAAGGCAATCTCGTCAAAAAACCGGAGTCGTATGGGCACAAAATTAACCAGCAGGCCAAATATTAGTCCCCAGATAATCAGTGGGGTCTGCCGACGGACACTATTCTTCAGGCCAGGAGCAATGCTAGATGTTGACTGTGTAGTTAGCGACATAAATGTGATTCAGGTTGTTCACGGAACAATATATTGATGAAATAAGCCATAATAAGACTCAGAAAACTCCTTAATAGACGCGCATATGGTGTGATGATAACTAAAATGACACCAACGGGTAGTCGAACCTAGCGTGGATAGAGAGTCCTCATAAAACCGGCCATGTACCTAGGCGATCCACTGCTGATATGGCGAGAAATCAACACTATCCCAGCAGTCTGCGCATATCCTTAAACGTCAGCTATGGTGGAAAAAATAACCTCTGCGTGCTTGCAGGAAGGCGACATTACCATAGTGACACAACAGACCGTATTATCGCTTATCAACAAGTAAATCCATCGATCTCACCGTCTCCTGCTTGTGCTTCGCCCAACTATTAATATTGGCAAGAAATTTTGCAGGATTACCCGCAACGACAGAATTTGATTCAACTTTACCTCTAACGACGGAGCCTGCACCTATAATAACATTTGAACCTATATCCGACCCGGGTAGAATAATTGATCCTGCACCGATAAATACATTATCACCAATTGTTACACTTTTAATATAAGCGACATCAGTATCTGGCCTCGCCCCCAATGCCGCTAGGCCTGTAGTATAGGAATAATCATGCGTCATAATAATCACGCGGGTTGATATCACAATGTCTTTCCCAATACTGATTCCTGCAGTAGGGTCGAGGTAAACATTGAAATCTATATAGCGACTGGGTCCAGAAAATGTTAACCCTTTAATTTCTAACGCCCGCTGATAAAGAGAGCGGGACATGGATTTGAATCGGAATTTCTGTAGCACTCTTGCGCAATAGGCCAACAGATAAAAAAACACCTTGATCATAAAAGCATCCAAGTTATTGTGTTTGCTAACGCATACCTCTGCTCGCATTCTTGAATATAATGCGCCTTATAAAATTCGGTACAATAGCCAGCACAATCAGAGAAAACGCTTTTATATTCAATGGGGAATGTTTCAGAAGCTTATGGTATTCAGTCAGTGCATGGGCTCGCATACCCTTGTACACATATAGATGCAGGCGCATTTTGCACCAGTGACCTATATAACTCTTGATGTTTTTTTTTCTCTCCCCGGCCCGCTCGGCGTTGTATAGCGCTACTAGGGCTAAATAAACAACGTCGTTCTCATCGGGAATGCGAACATTATGGTCGGCACCCAATTTTACAGGAAAATGGTACACTGCCTTGGGTTGATTCAGAAAAGCTATATCATACTGCTGAGCCAACTTTGCCCAACACAACAGATCTTCACCAGCCATGATGCCGGGAGTGAAAAGTCCGATCGACAAGAGCGCACTCTTTCTTACAGTGACTGAACCAATGCAAAATGGCGGTGATCCCTTGCAAGCCAGATAAAAATAATCATGAATAATCCCTTTCTTTTCAAAGAAAGGAATGGATGGCGAGACAATGTTATCCCCATCTTTGAATAAATACGAAGTCGCATAGACAGAGCACTGACTGTACTGCTCAGCTAATACTAATATTGACTCAATATAATCAGGATACCATTCATCATCGGCATCAAGAAAAGTGACAAGATCGCTTGTGGATTCCATAACCCCACGGTTTCTCGCCGCCCCCACACCGGCATTGAGCTGTTCAACAAAAATAATTCGTGGATCAATAAATTGACTGACCACGTTGGCGCTGTTGTCTGTCGACCCATCATTAATAATGATAAGCTCAAAGTCTAGAATAGTTTGTGCAAGCACTGAGCTAATTGAACGGCTAACGCTATCCTCCTTGTTGTACAAAGGCATAATAACGGAAATACAAGGCTTTTGGCTAATCATCTATTAACTCTTGATAAATCTTGCATGGGAAAGAGCCAATGTCACCACCTGAGAGAAAAAGCCATCAAATTTACTTGTATGGGTCATTTGCATGTCAAATGTAGGATCGGCTTTATTCTGTCAATTATCGCTGTCAACTGACTCGCAAGTTTATAATAGCGAGTTATTTTTCATTAAAAACTAAGTTGCGTATTTTTCCTGCGAGCTTATCTTTTCCATAGGTTACCTGCGCATGTTCTGCTGCGGCGATTCGCATATATGAATAATTAATCGGCTTAAATAACAGCTTGCTCAAACAGTCCTTCAATGACTCTGGATCATCCACAGTAAAGAGCAATCCAGTTTGTCCATCAATCACCACTTCCTGCAAAGCGTCGACGCGGCTGGCAACCAGCGGTAGGCCGCAGGCCATGGCTTCAAGCGCCGTTAACCCAAAGCCCTCTTCGCGGCTCGGCACCACAACGATATCAAAACCTTTCATTGCAGAATATATATCCTCACGAGGCATTTTTCCGACAAAATGCACCTTGTCCTCCATGCCGTTTTTAGCCGCCAATTGTTGCAGGCGCGGCTTTTCCTCACCCTCCCCCACTATGATCCAGTGGGCATTGGGGTATTGACGATTCACCAGCGTTGCGGCCTGCAGCAAGACATCGACGCCCTTATTATGTGCGAGCCGACCAACAAAGCCGATAATGGGCTGCTGTCCAGTAATGTCCAATTGTTCACGCCAGTTGCGTGGAATTGCCTCGATCACTGCATTCATATCAAGTACGTTGGGAACTACACGCACAGCCCGCTGCAAGCGTGCTGTAGGCTGCCCACCCATAATACCCTTCGCCGTGGTGTTCGAAACACACACCAGTCGGTTGCACCACCAGCTAGCCAGCCAACGTAAACGACGCAGACCGCCTGGCGTGTAATGCCTGGCCGCCACATGAACGGCGGCAATCAGGTGAGGGGAAAAAAAACGGGCAACAATTAACGGCAGTAATGTCGGTGTCATGTATTGAACCCACACCAGCGCCAGGCGTTTTCGCCACAGGCTGCGCGTCAGAGCCGCGATCAGCGCCAGTGTTCCGCCAGCACCACCACGGGTCAGACCTAGCAGCTGCAAATGAATTCCCGCTTGCCGGAAGGTAGCGACCATGACCGGATCGGTTTCATCAAAATACACCACCACGGTTACGTCAATACCGAGCTCGGTGAGCGCCCTGGCAGTATCCAGTGTGGCCACTTCGGTGCCGCCGATCAGCAGGCAGGGAATAAGCAAAGCTGCACGCTTCATGCTTTTCAATCGATTGCTTGTTGATAACGAATACTTTTGTTGCGCACGCGGATGCTTTTTATTCTAGCAAGAACATTAAATACCCAACGACGGGCTTTACTTGAAATTCTGTTGCTATCAAATTGCACGTCAAAAATGTAAGTTATATCGCCACCCCAGGAGTCTTTATAGCCTTCAGCACCCCTGAGATGATCGCTAATCGTAAAGCCATCTTTTTTTGCTTCGCCCAGCGCATACCCTTTCATCAGGTATCCAGCGGAGAATTTGTAATATGCCTCGTCAACAGTGGGCATATAAAGACTGTATCGATTTTTGAACAAAAAGCTAATTTGCCATGCAATGGGCTTGCCTTGAAACGACATCTCAACAAAATCCAGCAAGCCGCTTTCAAGTCCGAAATCTAGCAGGTTGCGGTGAAAGCCGGGAGCTTTATAAGCATTGGGCCAACGCTTCATATGCATGGGCAACATAACTTCAAACGAAGATCTAGCAGCGTCTATCTTTGTAAAATCATAGCGACAAAATGTTACTTTGCCCTTTTCTTGCAAGCGTTTAAGCCTGCGTAATACTGAACGAGCCTGGCTTTTTTGGGCCGGAAGAACCAGATGCTCCTTGATTGGTGCATCTTGCAACGATGAGGACAGGCAGCCCTCGCGATGCATCACCTTCATAAAAACCGGCACATAGGCTTTATGGAGCCCATCAAAAAAGATTTGGTCATAATAAATACTGTTATCCAGTACTTCTTTTAATTCACAGTAAAAGCTTTGAATTTCCTCATGAGTGGGAGTGTGCATAAATATCGGATCATGATAATCAAAATCTGAATGCCCAGCTGGCACTATAACCCGCATAAAACCGTTCTTCCAATTGCGCTTCCATAATACTAGTGGAAATATGACCTGCTGTTCACCACAGGTGGCATGAACAAACAACGGCTTGATGTCGCGTAACGGGCGATAGGTTTTGAGCCACAGATTGACCAGCACAGGATGAAAAAAAACATGGGCATCGGGTGATTTGTCTATGACAGACTGCCACTGGCTGATGAAATCTGGCGAACATACTTTCTCCCAGGTCGTCAGGAGTTGTAGGTTCCAGCTGCGACTTATCATTGGATACTCTTTTTCTCAAGTACTTCGATATTAAAAGCAAATGCCCGGCGTAAGACACCAGGTAGAACGCCGCTCCAGGGCTTGCCAAGCGACGATGTTGCATCCAGATAAGTTTTCACCAGCACTTGTTTACGGGTTGCCCAAGGGCGAATATTGACGGCAAACAGGCCAGGCGGCCACTTGTACCATAACTGCCACGGCCGAAGCTGATACCAGGCCCACACCCAGTATTCATACAGCACTGGCTTATGACCTGCGCTGGCGATGGCAGCCTCTGCCAGCTCCGCACAAGCAACATGATCAAAAGGCCAGTAATCCATGTGGCTGGTGGCCAGCACATAGTCGGGCTGAAACCTGTCTATCAATTGACCTAGCTGATTGACAGTTTCGACAAAACCGGGCTGGCCATAGTGGGGCACGCTACCATCAGGTAGATGGAGGCGGTAACAGTGTTGCTCTGCAAGATCCAGCTGCTTCAATATGCTATGTGTTAGTTTGGCTCGCTCGCTTATTACCTGCTCGGCTTTGTAGTCAGGGCAAGCTGCCTCACCATCGGTCAGGTACACAATATGCACACGCTGCCTTTGTGCCAAAGCGGCTAATATGCAGCCACCAGCACCGAGAATCTCATCATCCGGGTGCGGCGCCAACACTAACAAACTCCCAGTGGGTGGCACAGCGTAAGGAGCGCGCAAGGCGAGGGTTATCCGCAGGCAAAATAGAAAAACTGTATGAACCAACTTGCCAATCATCACGCCTGCCCTGACCAACGGTGGAAGAGCTCAATGTACGCACCGGCGGTTGTTACCCAATTGAAGCGGTCGGCCTGCATCAGACAAGCCGCCTGATTGTGACTTTCATGCGGGCTACCATCCCGATCCAGCTGCAACATGATATCCGTCATGTCGTCCAGCCCGTCAGGACTTACGTAGATGGCTGTATTGCCGCCCACCTCTTTCAAGGAACTGTTATCACAGGTGATCACTGGTGTGCCGCAGGCCATCGACTCCAGCACCGGCAGTCCAAAACCTTCATAGCGAGAAGGAAACCAGCTCGCAGTGGCGCCCGCATAAAGGTCGCCCAGCAGGGTATTGTCAACATGCTTAAGAAAGCGTATCCGCCCAATTTCGATTTCGTTTGCAAACTCAGCGAGGTAATCTGCTGGAGGGCTACCCCAAACCAGCAGTAGATCATGCTCACAGCCTGCACTGAGTGCCGCTCTAAAGGCGTGCAGCACCGCGATGGTATTTTTACGGCCAATATCGCACGATACCGCTATAAAATAGGGCCGATGAGAACCAGTGAGTGCAGCCACCCGCTTCTTTGCGCCAAGCTTATCAGTCGCGTGGAAAGTGCTACGGTCAACTCCCCAGGGAATCACCGTAACCTTTTCGGGTGATATATCCATGTACGCAACGATGTCCTCCTTCGAGGATTGTGAGGGCGTGCTAATTCCACGCACTCGTTGAGCGAACGGCGGCACGCACTCCCTAGCTCGGTCATGATCGAGAAAAGCCTCGGGATAGCTGAAATACATAGCGTCATGGATGGTTACTACGGCATTCTCCGGCCGGTACAAGGGTGCGTAATTACTCGGTTCGTACAGAATGTCATAGGGTGCCAGGGTTTCTAGCAATGGCAGGCGCTGTTTTAACCAGTCGTAGCGAGAGCCAATAGGCCAAAGGAGATTGCGCACTGGGAAGTGCTGGAACTGGTAGGGAATGTGGCCCCGAAAAGTCTGGCTTAGCAGACGAATGGAAAAACGTGGATCGTTCAACTCGTCGAGGGCTCTGGCCAGTTCAAGCGCGGCCCGTCCGATGCCCGGCAGGTGGGTGGACCCGGTGCGCATCACCATAGGGTTGGCATCAAACAGCAGGCGAACCGGTTTCATATTTACGCTCCTGCTGCTTGCGGGGATGACAAAATCTCGTCATAGAGACCGATCAAATCAGTCACATGCTGTTCAATACTGTTTACGTTGCTCAACTGGCTGGCCATGACACTGACTTGCACTGGACTATCAATCAACGTAGCCAACTGTTGATGCAACGCCACCGCATCATTGGCGGGCACCATCCAGCCATTGTGGCCGTGTTCGATTTGCATCTCGGCACCGCCGCAGCGGCTGGCAAGCACCGGCCTGCCCATGGCGATGGCTTCGGCAATATTCAAACCAAACACCTCAAGGCCAATAGTGGGATGGACCAATACATCGCAATGGGCCAACCACTGCTCAACCTGTTCTTTTGAACATTTTCCATGCCAGTAGATATGGTCAGCACTGTAGCATTTGGTCAACCTTGCCAGGTATTTCTGTTCTGACCGAGTAACAGCACCGCCAACAATATGCAATTCCACTTTATCCGGCTGCAAGCCTTGTAGAGCTTGCAGCAATATATGAAGGCCTTTGATGTGGGAAATGCGCCCAACAAATATCAGACGCAAAGGTCGTTGCCCAAGGTATGCCGCTAGGGGCTGACGCTCTGGCATTGGAATCCCATGGGGAATTACACGGATTTTTTCAAAGGGGACGCCATTGCGTTGCAACGCATTAGCCATGGCGGCAGAAGGCGCCACTAGTCTATCGGCGCAGGTATTCAAAACCGTAATCTCCACCAGCTTGCGAGTAATTGCCGCCGGGGTCTTGAAGGCAGGTGAAACATAAGGAATATTTGGCAAACGATGAAGTGTTTGCGCCACAGCTTGACCGATAGGCTCTGGAAAAACCTGGACAACAGGCGCCCACCTATCACCACAAGGAACAGTATGTAGTGCACATCGCAGGCAATTCTGCCGAGAAACAGGCTTATCGCAGATTTGCCCCTGCCAGTGCAGCAAAGTGCCATTGGGGCAAACCAGTCCGCCGTGGTGGGCCGTGACAACACAGGGTATACCCAGCTCGCTACAAACGGTGGCAGCAGCTACCTTGGCGCCGTGTGCATGCACCACGGACGGTTTTATCTGTGTCAATAGATCACTCAGTGCGCTGAGCATTTGTGGTTGCAGGTCAAGAGGATGTTTCACGCTGGCAGATGCCAATGGCACTGTCAGTTGCCACAGGGTAACGCCTCTATAATCGTCGCGGACAAGGTTTGGCGTGGAGGTGTTGCTGCTGCGTGCTATCGACACCACGCAGCAATCAATCTGCGCAGCTCGCAAGCCATCCATGAGATTGCGGACATAAACCTGGCCTCCCCCGTAGTTGGAGAAGTGGGCGCCTGAAGTAATAAGTGCAATCTTCAAAAAAACTAATTTCTCAAAATTTTATCCAAAACTAATTTATCCCTTGATGCAAGCAATACAATCTGATCCGTTCTTATCAACAAACATATGGTATCCATGGCTTTTGAGCAGAATAATTACTCCACGCCTATCTGAATCAGACAGATTCATCCATTCGTATTTAATCACTCGAGGTTTGGATGATTTAAAATTAAAGGTTTTGATTACTTCATAATTAAGGTGAAATACTGCAACTGAATTATTCAGAAACCTAATGGCTTAATAGCGCGATTTATTATTCCTAGAAATCCCTTTCAGACAGAGACTTTGACAAAGATTTAAAAGCCAAGTCCAGTTTTTTTTGAAGCTTCTGAACAGGTTGTTTATGCAGCCTTGTTAACGCAACAAGCTGATCAAGCGTTTCACTGCCATCAGCCTCTAGGGGATGATCGGATGAATCAAGCGAAGAGTAGTAGTCTTGAAACTTGTAGTCATAGAATTCACCAGGCATTGTGTCTCTCATCACAAAGCGGGCATTTTGAATATCAAATGCATCAGCGACGATCAGCCCGTGAAGCGAAGACGACAAGATATAATCACATGCTTTGATATCTGTGATCACCTTAGGGGGTGAGCGCAGCACATCAATCACCAAACACTGATCGCCAAAGCGGTTTTTCCAAACCTTGATGACTTTATGCTCTCTATCGACAAAATGTGGAACAATCCCAATCCTATATTTTTTCACAATGTGCTGAGGGAATACATTGTTCAAGATTAAACCGGGGTCGCCTACGACTCCTTGCTTAGCGGCGGGGGTTATGTTGCCCAAGGTTCTATAACCTCTCACCCCGACGATTAATGATTTTGGGAATTCGTAATGTTGATTGTCGCCACCAGTGCCTATGATGATACCGCTATAATCTCTGGGGAGCCATTGTAAAATGGTGCCCGCCAAAACAACTTGAGACTTTCTTTGCGACACAAAGACTGGAGTAAAACCATAGTGCTTTAAAATATACGGCGAAAGACAATCGCCGAAATTATTCAGCCCTCTTCCCCAATGGACCTTTATCAAGTTGCCTCGTATTCGACCAATTATGCAACCGGGAATCCTTACAAGACACAAGTACAAGAGTTCTTTTATTCGTACAATAATCATTGTATATATTCATCATTTATTTACGCACTATTGCATAAAGATTATAAAAAACGGTGATTATTATCCGCAAACACATCACCCATATTTTCAAAGTTAAAACCATGTTGTACTGATCATCATGCAGGCGGCACGCACCCTGTCAGTACTTATAGGTTCTACTACAGAGTTATTTTTCTAGGGAGCATGCGACATAGAAAGCTCTGATTTATAGATGGACATCAAGTAATCCTAAAGAAGTCTTTCTTAAATAATGATTATTGAAAGTATTAATTCTGACTCCCTTTATAGAGATAAGCTTCTTATCAATTGAGTAGAAGTCACGAAATATCCGCCATCTGCCTGAACAACGGATTTCTGCCTATCAATTCATCATAGGTGCCACAGTCAACAACCCTTCCCTGCGTCAGCATGTAAATGCAATCGCACTTTCGTACCGTTCCCAGTCGATGCGCTATCAGGACAATGGTCTTTTTCCCGGAGAAATCATGGATCGCATCCATGATCAACTTCTCGGTAATACCATCCAGGGCGCTGGTGGCTTCGTCAAAAATAAGCACATCGGCATCGTGATACAGGGCGCGAGCTATGCCAATGCGTTGCCGCTGGCCACCAGAGAGTTGTACACCGCGTTCTCCCACAGTAGTGTCAAGACCGTCTGGCAGCTGCTCTAACAATTCGTTCAGATGAGCCAGTGTTGCTGCGCGGCTTACCCTCTCGCTATCGATCTCCGACTCAGGCAAGCCAAAGGCAATATTATGGCGAATGCTGGCATCGGCCAGGTAGATACTCTGCGCGACATATCCAAGACTGTTTTGCCAGGCACGGAGGTTTCCGGGTTCCAGGGGTTTGCCGTCAACCAGTATTTGACCGGAGTCCGGTGTCAGCAGCCCGAGCAGGATATCGATGGTGGTGGATTTGCCCGACCCTGATGCGCCGACAAGGCCGATCACCTGGTTTGCGGGAATTTCCACACTCAGATGATCCAGCGCCTTTCTGTGTGCGCCGGGATAGCGGAAAGTAATCTTACAAAGACGGATGGATGTATCAGGTGCATGGTGAGCCTCCGCTGCGCCCGATGTAGCCGGGTACGTAAACGACAGGCTGTTGCGCAGATCGTCGTGAAGGGTTTCAAACCCCGGCAAGTTGCCGCGAATACTCGAGACACTGCCGTATATCTGCTGGAAGGCGGGCAACAGTTTGAACCCTGCAATGGCATAGACAGAAAGCACCGGCAGAATTGTGCCTAGATTGCCATGGTGGGTCAGCAGCAGATACAGCAGCAGAAAAATAATGGTGCCAAAGGCAATCAGCTCCATGGCGTAGCGCGGTGCCTGGCCGAGCACCTGGATATTACCCGTGGCGTAGGCAACCTGGTCGCTGGCTTTGGCAAAGCGCTGCACAAAATGTTCCTGACGACCCAGCAGCCGGATATCCTTGATACCGCCAAATCCTTCGGACATCAGCCTGAAACGCAACTCTTCCTGGCGGCTTATCTGGGTACCGTTTTTTGCCAGGCTGCGTCTGACTGTTTTGTACAGGACCCAGTAGGCGCCACTGAAAACGGCAATGCCCGTAAACGCAACCACAGGGTTGTAGATAAAGATGGCCGCTGCCATTGCCATAGCCATCACGAGTTTGGCGTTCATCTGCATCAGGGGGTTGATGATGCCGCCAGTAATGCGCTGACTTTCGCGGGATATGCGATTGGTCAGCTGGCTGCTGTTGGTGGCAACATGAAACAGCCATGATTGGTACATGTAGTATTTGTAGAGTCTGTTGCTCAGTTCGGCACCCACTCTGTTGCCATACATCGACAGCTGCCAGACCGTATAAGTTGAAATGGCGGCGGCCAGGGTGAGCGTTGCCAGGGCAAACAGCGCCACAAGCACTAGAAAATCCGCGGGTGTGGATATACCAGTCAGCTCATAGACCCGCGCCAGAATCCCATCACGCTCAAGCTGCCCGATATCACCCACCAGCGCCATAAACGGGCCGATGGCCAACACACTGGCGACTTCGACAATCGCCATGAGAATCACCAGAATTTGCAGCAGCAGCAGCTTTTTGCGCTGTTGGCTGGTGAGCAGATTGTAGAGTTCTTTGAGGTTTTTCAGCATGGTCCGTCTATCGGTTCATCGATCTTATTGAGTATTGAGTAATGAGTGTACTCCTAACCCCTTCCACCAGATACGCTACCGCCCTGCCCTGTTGCAGACATCATGGCGTGTGTTACTCGCCATCACATTTCTGATGGCCTGCCCCGTGTTAACAGCCCTTCAATCTGACTGTGACGAATTGTGCTTTGCAGGGTGGGTGCCACCCATCCTGCCTGGCTCCAGCGATTGTGCCGTTACGTCAAAGAAAGTTGATCTATCTCCACGGACAGGGATTTTAGCCCCCCGAGCAGATTGACCAGCACCATCACCCGCTGGTCTGATTGTGCCATCTGGAAGGCTGCGGTGATGCCCGCCAGCGGACCGGATACGATAATAACCGGATCGCCGGTTGCCAGTTGCCGGACCGGGCTGGTTGGCTCGTTGGCCTGGAGGCTTTCGCTGTGCTGAATGTGACGGATGATGCCTGCATCGATGGCCACCAGCTGGCTGCCGATACGCACCAGATCGATCACGCCCTGGGTTGAGCGGATCGGCGCGATACTCTGTTGCGCCGGGTCCACATGAATAAACAGGTAACCGGGAAACAGCACCTCTTTGCTGCGCTGCCACTTGCCCTGCCTGCGGCGATTTTGCCAGGTATGGGGCAGATAGACCTGATAGCCCTGGTTGTTCAGGTGTGCGACGGCGCGCGCTTCCTGCCTGGGTTTGGTGCGCACGGCGTACCATTTGGCCTCGCTGGCATCAGTTGCTTGAAGTGAATGAGCCATCAGTGAAGTCTCCCCAATATTGCTTTATTTGTTGGGCTTCACAAGAAGCGTTCAGCCCAACCTACACGGCAACGCACAAAATCAAATACAGTGGATTGTGCGCTTACAGGTTGGTCATGCGCAGCACGAGTTTGATATCGGCGCCGCCAAATTCCAGGGCTTTTTCCTTGGCCAGATGCCATTCTTTGTCACGCTCACCCAGTAATGTCTTGTATTCGGCGATCAGCGCCCAGGTTTGGGCCTGGGCCGGTCGCAGCCGCAGCGCCTGGCGCAACAGGTCGAGCGTCTCGGCGTAATGGCTTGCCGCCAGTGCCGGGTTGCCCTGTTGCCGGGCAAGGATAAAACCCTTCCAGCCGTGAATCTGTGCTGCCAGGGTGAGGGCATCGGGGTTGTCCGGCGCAAAGCGGAGTGCCGACCGGATGGCGCTCTCGGCGCGCTGGATGCTGACGAGGGTGGGTTGCGATGCATCGCCATGCCAGGCGCTGACTTCGTGCTCTGCCTTCACATAGGCCAGGTTGCCAAGGCCGATTCTTACCGCCTGCACCATGCCCATCAACAGCAGCAGTACGGCAAAGGCTAGAGCGGCCCTACGCATGACTGGGTGCGGCAAATTGGCTGGCCACCAGTTGCCGCGGGGCGTCCACTGTCAGGCGGGTGGCAATGTCGGCACCCACCATGCTGGCAATGATTTGCCGCGCTGCCGCCATGGCCGGTGGGCGGGTGCTGGTATTGTGGGCGTCACTGGCGACATAGCTGATCACCTGTTTGCGAATATAAAATTCTGCGGCGGCGCTGGAGCCTTCACCAAATCTGCCCGTCAGTGAAGCGCCAGTCACCTGCGCCAAACAGCCCTGGTCGATCAATGGCAGGAGCTTTTCCGGGCTTTGCATCAGTTCGCGGTTTCTTTCCGGATGGGCGATCAGCGGGCGGATACGGTGGCGGATCAGCCAGTCCACCAGCTTGCCTGTACCCGGCACAATGTGGCTGTGGGGGAATTCCAGCAACATGACCTGATAGCCATCCAGCTCCCCCAGAAAGGGAATCTGCCCGTTATCCAGTTGCTGGAATATCTGGTCGGAGATACGCACTTCGGCAGCAAAGCCCAGCTGCAAGGCAATATTCTCTGCGCCAAGGGCCGCACGAAATGCCTCTGTGGCAGCGGCGATTAGCGCCGTGCTGTTGTCCCAGCGGCCGGGGTTGATATGGGGCGTGAGGATGGCATGGGTGATGCCGTCTGCCACGGCGAGTTTCGCCATTTGCAGCGATTGCTCGATGCTGGACGAGCCATCATCGATACCGGGTAACAGGTGGCAGTGTATGTCAATCATCGATAGCCATCGGGATGCTCATAACAGCACAGGAGCATTTAACTGCGTGATTGTGGTTCATCATCGGCGCCATAGTAGGACTGGTAGGCGTATTCACCGGCCCCGTAGTATTTGCTGGCTTTTTCAGCATTGAAGCGATTGAGGATAACCCCGGCCACTGAGGTGTTGGTGGCCTTGATGCGCTGCAGGCCACGCTTGACGATGGTGGCGGAGGTGGAATCGGCACCGACCACATAAACCAGGGTATCGGCATAGGTGGCAAGTATCAACGCATCGCTCACCGCGTGCACCGGGGCCGAGTCGATAATGATGCGGTCGAAATGTTCACCCAGCTCTTCCAGTGTGGCGCGGAATTTTTTCGAGCTGAGCAGTTCGAGGGGGTTGGTGGGGATCAACCCCGCAGGCATCACAAACAGGCCCTGCTCGCCGAACTGGGTGATACATTCATCCAGCTTCATATCACCAGCCACATAGTTGGAGAGACCGGGATGCTTGTGGTGCAAACCGCACTTGGCTGCCAGGGTTGGGCGGCGCAGGTCGGCGCCCACCACCAGCGTTCTTTCCATCTGGGCAAAAGCGGCGCCAAGATTGAGTGAAATGGCCGACTTGCCCTCTGCGGGCAGCGACGAGGTGATGACAATGATCTTGTGGGGTTTGTCGAGGCCGCTGAGCACTACGGCGGTGCGGATGGTGCGCACCGCCTCGGCGTAGTTGCTCTGCTGGTTCTCCCAGTAGGACACGAAGTGGCCGTCCTTATCCTCTTTTTGCAGCGGCAGTGTACCCAGCAGGCTGGCATTGAGTTTGACTGCAACATCTTCGGGAACCTTGATAGTGTTATCGAGTACACCCTGCAACACGGCAACCGCCATGCCCAGAACAAGGCCGCCAAACAATCCGGCCAGGACAATCATGCGCTTGTTGGGGCTAACAGGCCCTGTGGGCACCTGGGCGGCATCGATGACCCGGGCGTTGGCTTTTTCAAACTGACCGGCCTGGGTGGTTTCCTTCATGCGGGTAAAAAACAGATCGTACAGCTGGCGGTTGGTATCCACCTCGCGCTGAAGTTCCTTGAGCGCGAAATCCTTGCGATTGACTTCGCGGTAGTCGGCTTTGGCCACTTCAAGCTGGTCACTGAGTGTTTGCTCAGTGCGCAGCGCCAGCTGGTACTCGGTATCAATACCGGCAATCACTTTGCTCACTTCGAGACTCAGATCGTCCTGGATGCTGGTGAGTTCGGAGTTGGCGGCAATCATACGCGGATGTTTGACACCGTAGCGACGACCCAATTCATTCACCTTGCGCTGGGCATCGGCCTGCATTTGCCGCAGTGAACTGATCAGTTCGTGGCGCTGTACAGCCGGTACCGTGAGGTATTGTGCCGTGGAAGCGCGGCCCAGGCGCTCGACCTCCTGGCGGATATTCTGCGCGGTGATGCGCTTTTCCCGCGCTTCGTTGTAGGCCTTGGTGAGATCGGCAATCTGCTGGGCGCCGAGGGTGCTGATGCCCTCCATATCCACCAGTTTTTCCTGCTCGGTAAAGGCCTGCAGGCGCTGCTCAGCCTGTATCAGGCTCTCCTTCAGCCCGGCGAGGCGATCAGTCAGCCATTCGCTGGCCCTTTGAGTGGCGCCAAGCCGGGCGTCGAGATAGCTCTCGATATACTGATCGGCCAGGGTATTGACGACCTTGGCGGCAAATTCCGGGTCATGGGAGCGATAGGTAATGCTGAAAATCTGGCTGTCGTTGAGCTGTGTAACGGTAATGCCGCTGGAGATGGTGGCCGCTACACGCCCAACCTGTTGTGCCTCAAGCTCTTCCGGAGTGGGTTCCGCCACTTTTTGCTGTTTGGCCTCTTGGCCAGCGGGTTTGAGGAAGGAAAAGTCAATCCAATCGCGCCATCCACTGTCTTTCTCGGCTTTTTGCTGTGGCGCGACAAAACGCGGGTCTTTGTGCAGCTCAAGTTTTCGCACCACACGCTCGGCAAGATTGCGGGACTTGAGCAGTTCATGCTGGGTGAGGCGATATTCGTAACCCCGGTAGCCTGTGGAGTAAACATCCTGAATGGAGACGATATTAGCGTCTTCCGATTCAATCAGCAGGGTGCCCTTGGCCTGATAGATGGGTACCAGGCTGCTGGCGTACAGAAAGGCAATAATGGCCGCCAGCACACTGAGAGCCAGGATAGGCCATTTATGGCGATAGACGGACATCAGCATTTGCCTGATATCCAGCTGGACAGCGTTATTGCCTTCCTGCTCCTGCCACAGTGCCGGGAGGGATGTATTCATTCGTGTCTGCCTGTCCTGTGGACTATCCGGAGCCTTTCAATTCTTCTCTTCACCCGTTGAGCTGCATCTGATGAGCGGGAGCGGCCCAGCCTACAGGTCATTAGAAAAAGCTTTCTTCGATCGTTATGGTGTCGCCAGGGCGGACATTGTAGTTGAGATCCACCCGTCGCCGTTTTGCGGAAGGGTCATTGTCATGCACCACATAGATTTTTGACTGCGAGGCTCTTTCTGTCAGCCCTGCCGCCAGGGAGATGGCCTGCCGCAGGCGCAGCCCGGGCTGATAGGGATAACTGCCGGGATTGTTGACCTGACCGTTGATAAAAAATGGCCTGTATTCAACGATGCTGACGGAGATTTTCGGGTCGATGAGGTAGTCGGGCTTGAGACCAGCCATCAGAACCCCCTCAAGACCTGAAAGACTAAGGCCCTTGATAGTGAGTTCACCCAGAAATGGGTAGGAAATCTTCCCCGACTCCCCTACCAGGACGGAATCAAAGGTGAGATCCGGCTCGCCGAAAACGTGGATACGAATTATGTCGCCTGCACCCAGAGAGTACTCTTCGGATCCACCCTCTCCCTCAACACGCTCCTGGGCTGTAGCCCGGGCTGCAACACTTGTGATGCAGATCGCCAGCAACAGCGTCAGCAGGTGACCAAATAGTCGTGGCGTCTGTTGTTTCATGAAGCCTCAAATAAGTACAGATCAGAGCTCAACATTGGCCTTGATAAACACCAGATTGCGCTCATAGTTGACGAGCTCGAAATTGGAGTCGTTTTCATTGTAGGCAACACCACCGCTCAACTTCAGCCAGGTCCTGGGCTCATAGAATACTTCGGCCAGCCAGAAAGTCTGATCGTCCCGGCGCGAACTATCCTCATAATCATCGTTGGTCACGCCGGCCTGCAGCTTGGTAGACACCCTGCCACGCCAGGCATGGTTCCAGGCCAGGGAGTGTTTCTTGACGTTGATAAAACGCCCTGTTCCGTAGGTCTCCAGCGATTCACGACCACTGGTGAGCACGAATTCAGAATAACTTAGAGGACGCCATTCCAACTCCGCTTCCCAGTGGGTATTTGAGCTGGAGAAATCGTCGTAATCGCGCTCACTGCGACCAACGCGGACTTCTCCCCTGGTTTTGGCCGTTAGTTCCCAGGAAATACCCGCCAGGTAGTAATCTTCATCACTGTCGAGATCAAAGGGCTGGCCATTGGCATCAAGGGGCGTGTTGTCGTAGCTCACATTGAGATTGCGATATTCCGCAAGCAGGTCGGTGCGTGCGCCAACCCGGTAGCGCAGCAGAGCGCCTAGTTGATCAGCCTTGTAATCGCGGGTATCGCCGACATAGCTGGAATCAAAGCTGAGAACGTCGCGGGTGGCATTCAGTTCAACCCGGGCGCGGGCCTGGGGCGCACCGATAAAATAAGTAAACGCGAACTGGGTTGCATCATAGTCATCGGGACTTCGCACAAGGGTGTTGGGCTCTTCACTGAACCCTGTGCCGCGCTGTTCGGTGAGCAACTTGTGACTGACCTTGGCATTGATCGCCTGCCGGGTTGTAAAGCGATGATTGATATCGGCGCTAAACTCATGGTCGTCATAGCTGTCAGCACTGGCGCTGAAGTATTCAGCGTAGTTGAGGCGGTAGCCCACCTGATAGCTGTTACCCTGATTCAGAAAGGTAGCCTTCACAAAAGGCGATGCGGCCAGGATAAACGAGGCCTTTTCCGAACTCTCGGAGCGGTAGATGTTGTCGTCGTAACGCAGCTCTGAATCCAGCCCATAGCTGAGTCCTGAGGCACTCTCCTGGCCCAGTGTCAGAGGGCTTAAGCCCAGTATTGCGATGGCGGCAGTCAATTTTAATGGCACGTGTTTAATTGTCATTTTCATAGTCCGGCAAGGCGTGAGCTCAGGGTAAATGTCGGGTTATCTTAAGGGCTTATCCAGCATTTTTCTAGCATCAAGTGAGAAAGGAAGTCACGCTATTGCTCCTCGATAATGCTCTGCAGACTTGCCTGAAGGCAAAAGGCTGGCAAATGCCAGGGCAAACAGGACACAGAGCGTCATGCTGTTGGCCGGGATCTGTAGGTTGAAATCAACCGTAGAATGGATCACCAGCCAGACAAACACCATAACTAGGCTGAATCCGACCCCTCGCTGGAGCCTGGAGTGATCTGGTCTTTGCAACTGGAGTGCCCGGTACAGAACAAACAGGCAAAACACGCCCAGAGCAAGAAGAACCGGAATACCCATTTCGGCTGCAATTTCCAGGTAGTCATTATGGGCGTGGCGATAATAGCCCCAGTCTCCGGCGTCCTGGTAGTAGGTAAACACACTGTGATAACTGCCACCGCCACTGCCCGTGAGGGGGAAATCTGCTAGAATATTCGCTCCCCTGCCCTGCACTGCCAGCCGGTACTCGCCTTCTGGGGATGCAGTTTCAAGACGCTCCACCAGCTGGTCCAGCCCGAACCATTGGCCAACAATAATCAGATCAATGATGAAGAGACTCCCAATCAGTACCAGCAGCTTGGGAGAGAACTTTCGCCCACAGAACATAGCCACCAGTCCGGCAATGGCGAGGGCGGTAAAAAAGGCCGTATTGCCCATCCTTGAGCGGGTTAGAACCAGCGCAATCACCATGATCGCCAACAACAGACGAATAACAATCTTGTTGGAGAGCAACGCATTCAATGTCTTTCTGAAAAAATCGCGAAGGCTACTTGCCTCCTGGGCAGACAGTTGTGACAGCAACAGTCCGGTACCGGCTGACAGGCACATCACCAGGTAACCTGCCAGATGGTTGCGATTGACAAAGGTGCCGGTAGCCACACCCTTGCCTGAATATTTTTCAATTAAAAACCCCCATTCAAGGCCAGTCAGCACCATCAGAGAGCCGTAAATTGCCTGAAAACTGCCACTGGCCACCAATGTCCATAGCAGAATTTCAGTGCGGCGAGCGCAATTCACAAGAGTCAGAACCAGCGCAAAAGCACACCAGCAGGTAATGCCCGCGAGCAGGTATTGGCGAGTTCCGGCCAGATCAAGAGTAAGGGGAATCCAGGCTCCCGGCAGATGCAGGTGCTCGGCGCGGGGAGACAGGATGGAAACCACTTCCCGCGGCAACGACAGTGTTTGGATCAGAGCCCATAATGGCATCAGTGCCAGCAATATCAGAGGCCATTTACCCCGCCTGCGCACCCGACTCGACACAGACGATTTACCGAAGCCATAAAGTACCAGCCAGCACGCCAGAATCGCCATCATTGCGAATGCCAGCAGTGACAACGCCCAGGGTCGATTGGAAGCAAAGGGTAAAGGCGCCCAGAAAACCAGGGCAATAAAGAGCCAGAAAAGAATACGATCTGCGGAACCGGCAGTCATGACGGTGCAGCCGTCATGACTGCATACCTTCCTCTATACAGGATATGTACTGAATGGGTATAGAGACCAGCAACCCCATGGGAACTACCTGAATGGCAAATTACTGGCTTGGGCTGATATCAACAGGAGGATCAACTTCTGGCGGGGTGGCTCCGCCTCCTGCCGTGGTTCCTGCGCCTGAATCTGCGCCTGCTCCGGCAAAGGCCTGGCTCTCAGTGTTGCGCTCATCCACCAGCCGGTCGCAGGCACCTGAGGCGAAGTTGTTGAGAGTCTCGGTCACCCTGGCCTGCACGGCATTGCGGGCCTGCTCGGTAGAACTGTCGACGGCTTGCTTGGCGACAACCTCGGCAGCCACCTGATCTGGCGCGAGGCAAACACCTTCATGGGCGTAGGTAACGGCCAGGCCAATGCTGCTGGCATTGGCAACGGTATAACCAGTCGCAACCTCAAGGTCATTGCCTTTTTCGACCAACTCGACAATGGTATCTCGGGGAGCACGGCCCTCGGCTTGCAACTCGGCAAAGAGCATTTCCAGTTCCGACTCACTCAGGCTGGCGTTCACGCTGGTGCTGGCAAACAGAAACAGCGGGGCTGCTGCGCAGGCCAAGATCTTTAGTGCTTTCATAGGATACCTCCGATGAATGGGTGTTAGGGCCATCATAGCACCGGCCTTTGTTGCCTGGATAGTGCTTAACCAGAGACCTTCGCAAGATTCAACAAGGTAAAGATATACACTGACAGCGCTGGACAAATCGACCACATGCCAATAGTCTAATTTCACTAAAGCAACACCCACAGCATGCCGGGCATGATTCACTATCAGCAGCAATACTTGGCTATCTCCTACTTCATGCACTTAACTCAAGGCTGTCAATGCAAATTAGGTCTGTAACCATTTCACCTGATGCCCTCTTTCAGGAAATCAGTGGCGAGGGAGTCATTCTTGATCTGGCCAGTTCCAGCTATTTCGGCCTGGACGGAGTCGGTGTTCGTCTTTGGCAGCTACTACAGTCCGATAGCAATCTTGAGGCGGCCTGCCAGCAACTGATCAATGAGTACGAGGTTGACCTGGAGCAGCTGAGGGAAGATATTTTGACTCTGGTCGGACAACTCTCGGAGGCTGGCCTTGTCATTGTGGAGTGATGCCAATCGAAAGATTGGCAAGTGGCGGGCCTTGCCTGCATCTGAACGCTGTACCCTCGCGCAGCTGGTATGCCTGCTTCTCCTAAGCTGGGCAGGCTTGCGCCTGCTGGGTACCAAACGCATGCTGGGCATTGCCCAGCCAGAGGTGTCGATTGCCCGCAACCAACAGAACATAAAGATACAGGCAACCGGTTATACACAGCGCTGCGCAGAGCTAACAGCAATTGCAGCGCATCACTGCCTGCCTCGCGGAAGCTGCTTTCCCCAATCACTGGCTCTTTGCTGGCTGTTGCGCAAAAAAGGCCTGGAGGCGCAAATCAGAATTGGCATAAAGCCTCACAGTGCCCCTTTGCTGGCCCATGCCTGGGTGGAATATCAAGCCATGGTCCTGGGTAATCAGGAAAGTGAGTACTCTGCATTCCCGGACCTGTTGAAGCAGTACTAACCTTGCGGTTCACGCATTGATGCTGATTCGCCTCAAAGTAAACCTGCACTAATCGAACAAGCAGAGCAATATGTCCTATTCCAGCATTTATTCCCAAGGCTCCATGGCATTCGATGAATACCGCAACCGGATGTATGCTGAGGCCATAAAAGCAGCTGTTACCCCGGATTCAGTGGTGCTGGATCTGGGCGCTGGCATTGGTGCGCTCGGGTTAATAGCTGCCGCCGCAGGTGCCAAGCGGGTTTACCTGGTAGAACCTGAGCCCATTGTTAAAGCAGCCATGAATATTGCCAGGGCAAATGGTCTTGATGACAAGATCGTGGTCCTTGAAGGCAAAATTGAGGATATCGACCTTCCAGAACAGGTTGATCTGATTGTTTCGGTTTTTACGGGCAATTTGCTGTTCAGTGAAGACCTTTTACCTTCGCTATTTTATGCGCGCAATCGCTACCTGAAACCCGATGGCAAGCTGATACCTGACAGTGCTGAACTGATGGTAGCTCCCGCATCCGCACCGGAGGCCCATGAAAAACATATTGGTATTTGGTCAAAGCCACATCATGGGCTTGACTACTCATCCTGCCGCCACCTCGCCGCCAACGAAATTATCTGGCTTGACAGGAAAAGCCTCAAGGCGGGCAAGCTCAGCAATGGGCAAGCGATTGCGGCAATCGATCTGACAACCGCCAATGACGGGAACTGTATCGGCGAAACCAGCCTTCACACGAACAAAAAGGGAACCTGCCATGGACTGCTTTTCTGGATCAGGATCAAACTAGGCGATCAATGGCTGAGCACGGATCCTGACGAACCGGATGTTCACTGGTCCCCGGTAATGCTGCCACTTGACCCCCCCCTCGAACTTGCACTACCAAGTACCATTGCGATTAAAGTTAACAGGCCCTTTCGTGGCGACTGGACATGGACAGCCACCTGTGGGGTTGAGTCACGCAGACATTCCACTTTCTTTTCCAAACTCAATGAGATAGATCGCTTGCGCAAGATAGCTCCTGCCAACCGCCCCGGCCTCAACCTGCAAGGCCAACACAGTTTGCAGGTGCTATCACAGATGAAAGAAGGAAAAAGCAATCAGGAAATTGCACAAAATTTGGCTGAATCTGCCAATGATAGCTTTGCCAATACCGAGGAGGCCCTATTTCTGGTTCAGGGCTTGGCGATGCGCTATGGCTTATAAAAGCATGAAACTTACATGAGCTGTATCGCCGGCATCATCAATCTTGATGGCAGCCCCGTAAATGAGTCGCTGCTGGAAGGGATGATAGACACATTAAAAGGCAGGGCACCAGATGGCATAGGCCTGTGGTCTGCACAACATGTTGGCTTTGCACATGCACTACTGCAAATGGACTCCAGCCAACCTTTGGAAAAACAGCCCTGCTCGCTGGACGGGAAAATCTGGATCGTCGCCGATGCACGTATTGATGGTCAGCAGGAATTGCGCAACACACTCAGATCCCATGGTCGGCACCTGACTGCAACAACCACCGATGCTGAGTTGATTCTTCATGCCTATGCCGTTTTTGGGGAGAGGCTTCTGGATTACATAATCGGTGATTTTGCGTTTGCCATATGGGATGAAGTCGAGTCTTCAGTATTCTGCGCCTGTGATCATTTTGGCATTCGCCCACTGTATTATGTACAAACAAATAATTGCTTTCTTTTTGCCAGCGAGGTGACCGCGCTTCTAGTTCACCCCCAAGTTAAACGAACATTGAATGAGACCGCAATCGGAGACTTTCTGATGTTCGGTTGCCCTATGGATAGCGATATGTCCATTTACCAGTATATTCATAAGCTACCAGGAGGGAATCGGCTAGAGATTAGAGGAACAAGCCCCGCAGCAAGAAAAACCTACTGGCAATTAGATGAGCCTGAGGTAGCACCAAGATTGACAGAAGAAGAATATGCTCAAGAATTCCATGCGATTTTTTGTGAAGCTGTCAAAGACCGAGTACGCACTAATAATATTGCTGTAGAAATGAGTGGCGGCATGGATTCCACTTCGATCGCGGCTGTTGCAACTTCATACATGAAGTTCAACGGCAATACAGTCAACGCCTACACTTCCACATGTCAACCACTAATACCTGAGGACTGCGAAGCCCACTTCGCTGACTTGGTTGCGAAATTTATTGGCATTCCTATCACTTACAGCAATCTGGGAAATGCATACCTTTTTAGCTCTGATGAAGATTCAGAACTTGCTACCGATCAGCCTTGCCCAAGTCAGAACATAGCGTACAGTCACAAATCGCTAACAGAGATGACTAGAAAGGGCGCAAAGATTATAACAAGCGGATTTATGGGAGATGCGCTATTTCCCGACCCAGGAGAGTATTACATCCAACTCCTCCAAAAAGGAGAAATTGGCCGCTTGGCAACAGAACTGTACTTTCACCTAAAGTTTCATAAAACCATACGCAGCTTAGGACTCCGCAGACTGTTCTCCCCTAGAAGAGTGTCCCGTATCCTGCCATTCCCCTCCTGGATCGACGCTGAGTTTGCTCAGCGGACAAATCTTGAAGAACGCTGGGACAAACACTGGGAAATCTATATCAAGACAGATAGCAAGTCTCAGCTTGGACGCCCATGGCTCACTCATCATTTCAGAGCGTATGAAGTACTCAATTTACCCTTAAGAGTTGTCTATCCATTCTTGGATATACGCTTGGTCGAATACGCAATGACTCTGCCAAACTTTATTAAGCACAATAAACGAATACTAAGAAAAGCAATGCACAAGCAATTGCCAGTAGAAATACTTACCAGACCCAAATATGGGTTACCTGGAGATATACTACGAACGAAAATCATGGCAGGCATGTACACAAGAGCACCGAATGATCTCAAGATAGTCGCGAGTAAGAACTACATCAATATGGATAAATACTTGGTTGCATACGACCACTATTGCGCTGGCAAGGGGAAAGAATCGACCTTTTGGAGTGCCTTTATCTTACTGCCTATTGCACTTGATGAGTGGTTGAGTAAGAATTCCATCCTATAGTGGAAACTGAGGATCAGACAATGCAATCAGATAGCAGCAAATCCAAATCGAGCGAACTAGTCTTCCAATCTAACAAGCTTCACTACAACAAGCCAGTCTTAGTTAGCTTTGGTGCTGTCGCCTCAATAACCCAGTCTGGTGGCAGCTTTATAGGTAATGATGGCTCGGCACACAGCATTGGTTGCCCTGTCGGCGGGGACATGTCTATGTGTAAGCTGGATTAGCGCCTTACCAACTATCAGAGGTTATGGGCTATAGACATTCTGAACATTTATTGAGGCTTCAGTAGAAACATGAACCATAAAAGGGTCTCATGTATCAAGAGAAATGCATAGCATTTGAGCAGTAAATCCGCACGCCACCCCTTTCACCGAATGCTGATGCCTGATGGGTCCTTGTGGGCAAATTTCTTCCACGCAGATCAAGGCTATATCATCAGTTTTCCAGCGTTGGCTGAGTTCTGGATAGCAGCCGACGGGCTGGAAACTTCCTGCACACGAAATTTCGGTGTATCCAAGTCGACCATCGACCATCTATACCTCAACCAAATCCTTCCCCTTGCCCTTAGCCGCCAGTTCAAGCTGGTGCTGCACGGCGGCGCTATTGAAATCAATGACTTGTCAGTTGCATTTCTTGGCGCTTCTGGCGCTGGCAAATCCACTCTGACAAGCAGCTTTGCAACCAATGGCCATGGTTTCCTGACCGATGACGGCCTGCAACTGGAGTTGATCAACGGGAAATGTCTAGCTCAGCCCAGCCACCCTTCTATCCGCTTATGGCATGATTCACATGAAGCTCTTATGCCAGAGGGCTCTCCATCGTCACCTCCTGTAGATTACACACCTAAAACAAGATTTCTCGCTGGTGATGCGGTGCTTTACTGCGGTGAGCCACGACCATTGCGAGCTATATATTTGTTAGGTGATGGCAGTACGCCATCTATTTCGATCCAATCCGTGAGCAGCCGGGATGCGATTATCGAGCTTGTGCGACATTCTTTTCTGCTGGATATTGAAGAGCGGGCAATGCTGACCCATCACTTTGGCCAATTGACTGATCTGGTCAAGAGCGTCAGTTTTTTCCGCCTCGACTATCCACGTCGCTACGATTACTTACCAGATGTGCGGCAAGCGGTTATCGCCCACGCCAAAGCGTTGTAATCGGCCCTTTGTCTGTGACAGATACGCCTATGGGCACTTTAGGGGTTGCTATACAATCTTCCCCCATGAAATTCACCCGTCTACTGTCTGTTATATCCCCCCCCAGGAAAACTCTGGCGGCTTGCCTGCTGCTGTTGGTTGCAGGCAGCTTTATCAACCTCCTCAACCCCTGGATTGCAGGCCAGCTGACAAGCCACATACTGGGGGCAGAGGGCGGCTTTTTTGACTCCTTGCAAATATTGATAATGTTCTGGGTTGGCTTGCTGATGCTTCGCAGCGCACTGGGTTTTGCCACAGCATACATAACTGGCAGGACAGCAGAAGAAGTTCTGGCCCGCCTGCGCTCACGCCTGTATGAACACCTGCAATTACTGCCTGTGAGTTATTACGATGAACAAAAGCGCGGCAACGTGCTCAGCATCCTTACCCATGATTCAGCCATTGTCAGCAACTTCGTAACGGGCACGCTAGTACAGATATTGCCGCTGGGCATTACATTTATTGGTGCTGCCGGCATGATGCTCTGGCTGAACGTAAAGATTGCAACCATCACCCTGGCCTTGTTGCCAGTATATTTTCTCTCAATTAAAATTATTGGCAGAAAAATCAGGCCTTTATCTCGCCAGTGGGTAGATTCCTATGGGAATCTGGTTGCTCATGCAGAGGAAAATCTGGGCCTGCTGCCAACCATCAAGTCCTTCACCCGGGAGGCGCAGGAGCTACAGGGTTTTGAGATCAAGAACAGCCACCTACTGACCCTTTCCAAGCGGCAGCTGCTCATCTACACCATGCTTCCCCCGGTTATTGGCCTGCTTGCCGGGTTGGGTTTGCTTATTCTTGTATGGCTTGGTTATTCGGCGATTGAGGCAGGCGATCTCACCCCGGCAAACCTGGTGAGTTTATTGCTGTTTGCCATGTTGCTGAATCAACCACTGGGCCAGCTGGCGAATGTTTATGGTGAGCTGCAGAAAACACTTGGGGCATCAGAACGAATTCTCGATTTTCTTGATCAGCAGCCTGAACCCCAGGAACTACATCTTGAGCCTCTCACCGTTACTGCAGGTGAGATCAGGTTTCAGGCTGTTTCATTTGGGTATCCATCGAGCCAGCAACCGCTATTCGATAGCCTGGATCTGACCATCAAGGGCAGAGAAACAGTGGCTATTGTCGGTGAAAACGGCGCCGGCAAGAGCACCCTGGCCCACCTCTTGATGCGGCTGATCGACCCCGCAAGTGGAGCTATCACCATAGATGGCGTTGATATTCGCAGTGTATCCCTGAACAGCGTTCGCTCTCAGATTGGCCTGGTAGCCCAGCACACCCTGCTATTGAACGGCACTGTTGCCGAGAATATCGGCTGGGGCAAGGCTTTTGCGAGCCAGGAAGACATTGAAAATGCTGCCCGTACTGCCCGTGCCCATACCTTTATCCAGCAGTTACCCAATGGTTATCAAACCTTGATAGGAGACCAGGGGCTGAAGCTCTCAGGTGGTCAGCGCCAGCGATTATCCCTGGCTCGAGCGCTGTTAAAGAATCCGCCTGTCTTTGTCCTTGATGAAGCGACCTCAATGTTTGATCCAACTGGCGAAGCAGAATTACTACAGGATTGTCGCGAAATTTTTGCCCAGCGTACTGTAATCCTGATTACTCACCGCCCCGCCAGCCTGGCGGTAGCAGATCGGGTGCTGCGGCTCAACAACGGCAAACTGGAAGAAGTACAGAACGTGCTGGACTATCTGAAAACGGGTATGCATTCATCTGCCGGGGATTCATAACCTGTACAACCGATTGATTTTAATAAACTCTTTAAAAATCCTTCTCTGAATTGCCTATCGGCCTCTGGCCTGGATCGTGAAACTCGAACCCCAAGCCCATACATTGCTAAGGGCAATCACAAGCACACGATCCACCCAACGGATCAATGCAGTAACATTGGCTACATAAAGGTCTAAGCTCGGACATTTTTGTTACACTGCCCCCTGTGCGCTCGCTACCGAGAATTGAATTCATGAAGTTGAAGCTACTGTCTTGCCTCCTGCTGATTTGCCTGTCCTGCACTGGCGTGTGGGCTGCTCCTGAACCCTTGGCCTTTACCGACAAGCAGGTCGAAACGACCCTTGAGCTGCTCGAAAAACTGGGCGCCAAGCACTACAGCACCATTCCGGTGGACGACTCGCTGTCGCGGGATTTCCTCTCCAACTATCTCGACTCCCTCGACCCGTCTCGCATCTATCTGCTGCAATCCCATATCGACAAATACAACCGCAAGTGGGATGCGGGTCTTGATGATCTGATGAAGCAGGGTGATCTTTCCCCGGCATTCGTTATTTTCAAGGATTACCAGCAGCGAGTGCTCAAGCGCCTTGAGAAGAACATTGCCCTGCTGGAAAAACCAGAACCCTTTGACCTGACCACCGATGAGACCATGGTCATTGATCCGGATGCAAAGCAGTGGCTGAGTACCGACAAGGAACTGGACGATCTGTGGCGCAAGCGCGTACAGGACAGCTATGTACGCCTGCTGGTTGCCGACAAGGAACCCGATGACGCCAAAACGCTGCTGGTGAAACGCTACAAAAACCAGATCAAGCGTATCAAGGATATGGACAGCGAGGATGTATACCAGCTTTATATGAATGCGTTTACCACGCTGTACGACCCCCACACCACCTACTTTTCCCCCCGCCAGCTGGAAAACTTCAATATCAGCATGTCCCTGTCCCTGGAGGGAATCGGCGCTGTGCTGCAAACCGACGATGAAAGCACCAAGGTTGTGCGGCTTGTGCCGGCTGGCCCGGCAGACAAGCAGGGTGAGCTCGCCCCCCAGGACGTGATTGTCGGTGTCGGCCAGGAAGATGAGGATATTCAGGACGTTGTAGGCTGGCGCCTGGATGATGTGGTGGATCTGATCCGCGGCTCAAAAGGCACCAAGGTACGGCTTGAAATCATTCCGGCCAAGGGCGAGAGCGCTGGTGTCAACAAAGTTATTTCCATTATCCGCGATGAGGTAAAGCTGGAAGAGCAGGCTGCCAAGAGCCGCATTATCGACCTTGAGGAAGACGATAAAACCTTCCGGGTCGGGGTTATCGATATCCCGGCCTTTTACATCGATTTTGATGCGTTCAACAAACGCGACCCCAATTTCAAAAGCACCACCCGCGATGTCACCAAGCTCGTCAAGGAGCTTCAGGCACAAAAGGTTGATGGCATCATCATCGATCTTCGCAACAACGGTGGCGGGTCGCTGCACGAGGCGACGACGCTGACGGACCTGTTCATCAATCCCGGCCCGGTTGTGCAGATCCGCTATGCCAACCAGATGATTTCGCGCCAGAATCGCTCCCGCTCCGCCCCGCTCTATGATGGTCCGCTGCTGGTGCTGATCAACCGCCTAAGTGCGTCCGCATCGGAAATTTTTGCCGGCGCCATTCAGGACTACGGTCGCGGGTTGGTGGTGGGAACCCAAACCTTTGGCAAGGGCACAGTTCAGGCCCTGCTGCCGTTGCCTGAGGGTCAGCTCAAGCTGACCGAGTCAAAGTTCTACCGCGTTTCCGGCGAAAGTACCCAGCATCGCGGGGTACTGCCGGATATCGGTTTCCCGTCGCTCTACAATATCGATGAAATTGGCGAAAGCAGCGAGAAACACGCTCTGCCGTGGGACAAGATTCACGGCATCCCGGTCAGCCGTCACCAGAACTTCCAACCCCATGTGCCGCGCTTGAAGAGCCTCCATGAACAGCGCATTGCCAACGATCCCGACTTCAAGTATCTGGTCGACGAGTTGGCATACCGCAAGGAGCGCATGTCCATCAAGGAGGTCTCACTGAATCTCGAAGCGCGCTTGCAGGAAATCAAGGATGGTGAAAACGCCATGCTCGCCCTGGAAAACAAGCGCCGGACAGCCAAGGGACTGGAGCCCTACCCCACGGTCGAAGACTGGAAAAAGGATAACCCGCTGGAAGACGATGAGGATGAAGTAGCCGAGGAAAAACCGGAGGATGAAGAAATCCCCCTGGAAGATGACCCGCTCCTGAAAGAGGCAGGCCTCATTCTGGTAGACGAGATTCTGCTGAGCAATACCGCACCGGCAATGGTAGTCGAGGCCCGCGAAAAGCAATGAAGTTTGTCTCCTTCAATGTCAACGGCATCCGCGCCCGCCTCGAGCAGCTGGAGGCGGTAATCGCCAGCCACGCCCCGGATGTGATGGGCTTGCAGGAAACCAAAGTGGCGGACGAACTGTTCCCCCTCGATGTCATTCACGACCAGGGCTATCAAAGCACCTTCCATGGTCAGAAGGGCCACTATGGCGTAGCGCTGCTGTACCGTCAGGCTCCCCTGTTTACCCAGTGCGGCTTCCCCGCCGATGGCGAGGATGCCCAACGACGACTTGTGCGGGTGACGCTGGAAACACCCTGCGGCCCCTTGCATGTCTACAATGGTTACTTCCCTCAGGGAGAAAACCGCAGCCACCCGTCGAAGTTTCCTGCCAAACAGGCCTTTTATCACAATCTTCTCGAGCATCTGGCCCGTAATCACTCAGCGGATGAGCAGATCGTGGTCATGGGCGACATGAATGTTGCACTGTTGGACAAGGATATTGGCATTGGCGATAACAACCGCAAACGCTGGTTGAGCGAAGGCAAATGCTGTTTTCTGCCTGAGGAACGGGAATGGCTGGGCAAGCTGGCGGACTGGGGACTTGCAGATGCCTATGAACACCAGCACCCGGCCGAAGGCGAGCAGCGCTATTCCTGGTTTGACTACCGCAGCAGGGGGTTTGAGCAAAGCCCAAAACGGGGTTTGCGGATTGACCTGATACTGGCCACCAAACCGTTGCTGGACAAACAAACAGCCGCCGGAATCGATCATGTGGCCAGGGCGATGCTCAAACCCTCCGATCACTGCCCTGTCTGGGCCGAATTCGACTTGAGCTAAGTTTTTTGTGACCCGGTCAACGGATCACAGTTTCCACCGTTTTTGGTCAGTGAGACACCAACAAAGGGATGGGACATCATGAACAAGTATCTTTCTGCCGCACTTCTTCTTGTTGCTGTGATGATGACGGCGCCAGCCATGGCTGATCGTGATCGTGGTTATCACTCAAAGCACCATGATTATCGATCGAATCACCATCGACGCGATTATGACAGGGGTTATCACAAAGGCTATGACCGCCACCATAGCTACAGCAAGAAACACTATTATGCTCCGCACGCACGTCATTACCGCGGCCGTGACCGGGTAATCATTCACCGTGATTACCGGCGCGACAATACCCTGGAGGTGCTGGGTGGCATATACCTGCTCAACGAAATCCTGCACCACCCCTATCATGGAAGATGATAGCGGGTGGATATGCCCCTGGTGAGCAACCGGTCTGACAGCTGCGATGAACCTGAATTCGGCAGCCTCAATGAATTCCTCGCAGCGGTAGAGCGCAGGGCATTTCTGATGGCCAGGGTGTCACTGGGTAATCAGGATGATGCGATGGATACGGTTCAGGATGCCATGCTGGTTATGGTCAGGAAGTACAGCCACAAGCCGGTGGGTGAATGGCGGCCCCTGTTCTTCAAGATCCTGCAAAACCGCATTCTGGATGTTCACCGCCATCGCAAGGTACGAAATCGTTTCACCGGCTGGCTCACTGGTTTCAACTCTGATGCCCAGGATGAACCAGACCTGTTCCAGCAGGTGGCGGATGTTGCCAGCAACAATCCCGCTCACCAGGTGGAACAGGGGCAGAGTATGGAGGCGCTGTCGGCAGCCATTGCTGCCCTGCCACTGCGCCAGCAACAGGCCTTTATGTTGCGCTGCTGGGAAGGATTGTCCACAGCAGACACCGCTGCCTCGATGAAATGTTCAGAGGGCAGCGTCAAAACCCATTATTTCCGTGCGCTACAATCCCTCAAGGAAGCGTTGAAGGAGCACTATGATGAACACGTTTGAACAGGCTCTGCGCGAACAACTGCGAGAAGCTGAGCACAATCTGGATGACTCTGTCGCCCAGCAGCTGGTCAATGCCAGACGTCAGGCAATGTCGGCCCGGCGCCGATTTCATTTGCCGCGCTTTATGGTTCCGGCCTTGGGAATGGTGACAGCTTCTGTTGTCGCTCTGATACTGGTTGTTGCTCCTGTGGATGACAATCAGCAGCGCCAATCAGGTATGGAGCGCTTAACTCCCGAGAATGCCGAGTTTTATGAAAATCTCGATTTTTTCTATTGGCTCGCTGAAAGTGACGCAGCGAAACGGAGCTGACATGCGCCTCACCGCCCTTCTCACTCTTGCCGTTGCCCTGCTCCCTGTCGGCGTCTGCGCCAACACGGCCACCGGCAGTGGGCACCACGCAGAAAGTTATGTTCAAAGTGGTGACCGTCAACAAACCTATCCAGATGATAACTATCTCGTGCCTCCCTACTATGGCAGCGCTGTTTTCCACACAGCCCACACAGACCAGAGTTATCAACTGGCCGCAAAGGGCAAGCGCTGGGAAGACATGGATTCCCGCGAACAGGAGCAGATCAGGCAGCGCAAGGAAAAATATGAATCCCTGCCAGCCCGTGACAAGGAGCGAATTCGCCAGGCAAAAGAGCGCTATGAGCGAATGCCTCCTGAGCGCAGGGAACAGATACGCGAACGTTGGGAAAAGATGCCCGCCGACAAAAAAGAGCGCTACAGGCTTGAGAGAAAGGAGCGCTAGGCTCGCTCCTGTAGAGGCTCAAAATCCACTTCAGGGTCGCATTTCAATCACCACATTCCGGGCAACCGTTTGACGGAATACTGTTTTTGCCACCTCCCGTCAGCTACAACCAGCTCCAGCACAAGTAGAATCACATCCCCATTCCAGTTAAAATCCGCAGTCTTTAGCCTATGTTATAAAACTCAAGAGCCTGGAGGTTGTCGTGGAACGTGAATCAATGGAGTACGATGTAGTCATCATCGGTGCAGGGCCATCCGGTCTTTCCGCCGCCTGCCGACTCCGTCAGCTCAACCCCGAGCTATCTGTCTGTGTGGTGGAGAAAGGCTCGGAAGTGGGCGCGCATATCCTCTCCGGTGCCGTGCTGGAACCCACCGCCCTGAACGAACTTTTCCCCGACTGGAAAGAGCGCAACGCTCCCCTGAAGACGCCGGTAGAAGGCGATGATATCCACGTCCTGTTCAGCGCCAAGGGCGGCATGAAAGTGCCCTCCCTGTTCGTTCCCAAGACCATGCACAACCACGGCAACTACATCATCAGCCTGGGCAACCTGTGCCGCTGGCTGGCGGAGCAGGCCGAAGCCCTGGGCGTTGAAATCTTCCCCGGCTTTGCCGCTGCGGAAGTGCTCTATCATGAAGATGGCTCAGTCAAAGGTATCGCCACTGGCGATATGGGTGTTTCCCACAGCGGTGAGCCTGGCGCCAACTATATGCCAGGGATGGAACTGCACGCCAAATACACCCTCTTTTCAGAGGGCTGTCGCGGCCACCTGGGCAAGCAGCTGATTCAGAAGTTTGCCCTTGATGACGGCAAGGAAGCGCAGCATTACGGCATTGGAATCAAAGAGTTGTGGAAGATTCCTGATGCGAAATACAAACAAGGCCTGGTGGTGCATACGGCAGGCTGGCCACTCTCTGAAAGCGGCTGCGCCGGTGGTGGCTTCCTCTATCACCTGGAAGACAACCAGGTGGTGGTAGGTTTGATTACCGACCTGTCCTACAGCAACCCCCATGTCAGCCCCTTTGATGAATTCCAGCGCTACAAGACTCACCCCACCATTCGCCAGTACCTGGAAGGCGGCGAGCGTGTTTCATACGGCGCTCGTGCACTGGTCAAGGGCGGTCTGCAAGCTCAACCCAAGATGTCTTTCCCCGGCGGATTGCTGATCGGCGACAACGCAGGTACCCTCAATTTTGCCAAGATCAAGGGCATTCATACCGCCATGAAGTCCGGCATGGTGGCCGCTGAGGTGGTGGCCGAAGCGCTTGGCGCAGGCCGCGCCAGTGATGATCTCACCAGTTTCGCTGAAGCCTACAAGGCATCCTGGGCCTGGAAAGAACTCCATACCCAGCGCAACTTTGGTCCGGCACAGCACAAGTTCGGCAACATCATTGGCTCTGCCTATGCCTTTATCGAGCTGAACATTTTCAACGGCAAACTGCCCTGGACCCTGTCAGACCCCATCCCGGATCATGCCACCCTGAAACCAGCCAAGGACTGCAAAACCATCGACTACCCCAAGCCAGATGGCAAACTGACCTTTGACAAGCTGTCTTCAGTGTTTATCTCCAATACAAACCACGAAGAGGATCAGCCCTGCCACCTGACCCTGAAGGATGCAGACATACCCATCAACCACAATTTGCCCCTCTATAACGAACCGGCGCAACGCTACTGCCCGGCCGGGGTATATGAAGTGGTGGAAAACAACGACGGCAGCAAACGCTTCCAGATCAACGCCCAGAACTGCGTCCACTGCAAGACCTGTGATATCAAGGATCCTACCCAGAATATTGTCTGGGTAGCGCCCGAGGGTGGCGGCGGTCCCAACTATCCCAACATGTAACCGGCAAAATTGGGATCAGCGCAGGCTTACTCGAGCGCAAAGAAGCAACCCAGGCTGTACACCCCGTGTACAGCCTTTTTTTCATCTTCACCGCGAGTTGCCAGTTCGGCCAGCTGATAAAACACTGGCCGCGCGATCAACCCTTCCATGCCGTTGCGGACCAACACATAGGGTGATGGCTCGCCGGTTGCAGTGTCGATTTCAACCCGCAGGGGATGACGGGGTCCGGCAACCACTTGGTCGCCTGTACTTGTTGTGAACACCAGCGCCTGTTGCTGCTCGCGCTCAAGCACTTCCAGGCTGACAATCTGGAATGGCACGTCATCAACCCTGATGCGCCATTTTTCTACCGGGGTCACCAGAAAGTAATCGTCCCCTTCCCTTTTCAAGATGCTGGAAAAAACGCGCACCAGGGCTTCACGCCTGATCAGGTCACCTTCGTGATACCACTCGCCACTGCGGGCAATACGAATATCGATATCGCCACTCAGCTCAGGGTTCCACTTCTCCACCGGCGGCAGCTTTGAGTTTCCGCCCTCATGGCTGGCGAGCACATCGGCAAACAACGTTTCAAGATCCTGCGACTGACTCATATTACTTTCCACTTTAAATGGTATTTTTAAGCTTTTGATAAATAAAACTATATTGATAGAATAGTTATTCTCTGCCTGTTGCCTTCAGGATATCTCATACTACCTTGATGCCATAGCAACCTAGCCAAGGGCGACACCATCACTGAATCACTTGGAATGTGGGGTATCTTGCAATGAATTTACACATAGCAAAACTGAGCCAGCTAACGGGTGCCGCAGGTGTTGATCCCCGCGAGAGTGAATTGGCCAAGCGTGTCGGCATTCTGTTTGAAATTCCCATGCTGATGGCAGCACTCTGGATACTGATGAACTGGTGGGGCCAAAGTCACACGACAGGGGCTGCTATCCAATCAAATCGTTATGACCTGATTCTGTGGGGCCTTTTCGTGCTTGAATCCAGCATCCTAACACTGCTGGCGAACAACAAGTGGCGTTATATAAAAGGTAACTGGCTCAACCTTGTCATTATCATTCTGGGCTTGCCGATGCTGATAGGGGTCCAATCCTATTTTGGCTTTTTGCGGTTGTTGCGACTGCTGATTATCTTTTCCCTTATCGTCCATGTGGGCAGCAGAATCCGCAATCTTCTCTCGCGCAATCAGCTTGGTACCACCCTGCTGGCGAGCGCCATTGTCATTTTTATGGCAGGGATCATGATGTCGGCTCTGGACCCGGGAATTACGTCTCCCATGGATGGTGTCTGGTGGGCCTGGGTGACTGTCACAACAGTAGGTTACGGCGATGTCGTCCCGGTCACCGATGTCGGTAAGGCCTTTGCCAGCGTTGTCATCCTCTTTGGCATGGGACTGTTTGCCATGATCACCGCCAGTCTTGCCGCATTTTTTATCAGTCGTCAGGAAGAGGAAATGATTGTTGATGAAAGGGAAAATTACCGTCTCCTCAGCGATCTCGACCGTCGCCTTGATCAGCTCGAACAGAAAATCGACCTGCTGCTACAGCAACATGAGGGTACAGGTCTCCAGAAATAACCCTGGCTGCAGATTTACAGCATGAAACCCGGTGCTATAATCCAGCCCTCAGATCGGAGAGTAGCTCAGACTGGTAGAGCACTGCCTTCGGGAGGCAGGGGTCGCAGGTTCAAATCCTGTTTCTCCGACCAATAAAATCAACGGGTTACCCGGGCCTGTTTCATGCCACATGCCGAGCGGCATAGTCAGCTGCCAGGAAATCAAACGACTTGCACAAAGGTAATTGAACTCCGGCTTTTCGCCTCTTAAAACCCCGTATTAATGACATATTTGCAGCAAACCCCACCCTTGCAGGACCGGCAATGCTAAAGGATCGCCTGGTAGCCCATCGCGGGTTTCAAAAGCTTTACCCTGAAAATACCCTGCTGGGACTCAGCAAGGCCATTGAGGCGGGTGCACACTTTATCGAAACCGACATTCAGTTTAGCGCCGACTACCAGCCCGTGCTCTATCACGACCTGCCCATGAAGCGCCTGAGCGGGGTCGAAAATCTGCTCAGCAACCTGACTCTTGCCGAACTGTCACAGCATTCCTGCTTTGAACCACAGCGCCTGGGTGACAAATTCAGGGGAGAAGCCATTGCCATGCTGCTGGACCTGGTAGCGCTGCTCAAGGCCAACCCCCAGGTAACAGCTTTTGTTGAGATCAAGCGTACCGCTGTGCAGTTTGCCGGGCTGGAAAACACTTTCAGTATCCTCGAGTCTCAGCTGCAACCGGTGCAGGCCCAAGCCGTGCTGATCAGTTTTGATTATGCGGTGATTGCTTATGCCCACTCAAAGAGCTATCCCCGGCTGGGATTTGTACTCCAGCAGTGGAGCGACCTTGAGAGCGATGTGGTAGCCAGCACCGAGGTGGAATTTCTTTTTTGTGACCAGGAAAAAATCCCCGCTGACGCCGATCTCGGCAACCTCTCCAGCAAACTGGTGGTTTACGAGGTCGACAATCCTGATGTTGCAGCGAGCCTTTTTGCACGGGGCGTGGATATGGTTGAAACCTTTGATATTGGCGGCATGCTGGATGGCCTTGGCCGTCATGCGCTGTAACACCAATATCGGAGAATTCTGTGCTGTGTACGATTGAGCCGCAATGTGCCTTCAGGTATCGTAGATGGCCCACCTGACCATCAATACTCAAACCTATCGGAGATAACCATGACTATCAAAGTTGGCGATTCCATTCCCGCCATTACCTTGCGCACCATGACCAGCGAAGGCCCCAAGCCGATTACCACCGATGAAATCTTTGCCGGCAAAAAGGTTGTACTGTTCGCCGTCCCCGGCGCCTTTACTCCCGGCTGCTCCAACACCCACATGCCGGGTTATGTCGTCCATGTTGACGACATCAAGGCCAAGGGCGTTGATACTGTCGCCTGCATATCTGTCAATGATGCGTTTGTGATGGGTGCCTGGGGCAAGACCCAGAATGCCGAACATCTGCTATTGTTGGCCGATGGCTCTGGCGAATTCACCCAGGCCATTGGCCTGGAACTGGATGCCCGCGGTTTTGGCATGGGTACGCGTTCCAAGCGCTACTCCATGATTGTTGAAGACGGCAAGGTCACTGCCCTGAATGTTGAGCCCGATGGTGCCGGTGTACAGGAATCCACTGCCGAGAAGATTCTCGAGCAACTTTGATCCGCCCAAAAACACCAGCAATAACCTGCGGAAGTATCACTTCCGCAGGCACCCTCCCCCATTCCCCCGGACCAGAACCCAGTGGCTGACAGCCCCATAGTTGATGTGGCCGTGATCGGTGGCGGAATCCACGGCGTTGGGATCGCCCAGGCTACAGCGGCTGCCGGTTATTCTGTGGCGCTGCTGGAAAAGGATGATTTCGCTGCGGGCACCTCCAGCAAATCCAGCAAACTCATCCACGGCGGGCTGCGTTATCTGCAACAGGGCCAGATCGCACTGGTGCGGGAAAGTCTCCGGGAGCGGGAGATTCTGCTGAAATTAGCCCCTCACCTGATACATCGCAGCCGCTTTTATATCCCTGTCTACAAGGATTCCCTGTACCGGCCCTGGCAACTGCGCCTCGGGTTGGGTCTGTATGCGGCGTTGGGCCTCAGCAATCCCTTTAGCGCCATGCGAAGTCTGGCTACTGCCTCTTGCCGAAACTTGTCGGGATTGCGGCAGGAGCAGTTGCAAGCCGTATTCAGCTACAGCGATGCCCAGACCGATGACCGCTTGCTGACCCGCGCCGTAGCCTCTTCAGCTCAAACTCTCGGCGCCCAGCTGTTTACCGGAGCCAAACTGGTACTGGGCAAACGCACAGCAGAAGGTTACGACATCTCGGTGCAAAGGGCGGAGGGCTTTCGCACAGTATGCTGCCGGGTACTGGTTAATGCCGCAGGCCCATGGGTCAACCAGATTGCCGCCAGCCTTGTGCCCGAAGCGCCAGCCCTTGAGATTGAACTGGTACAAGGCAGCCATCTGGTGCTGGACACGCCCCTTTCCGATAGCTGCTTTTATTTGGAATCCCCCGATGACCAGCGAGCAGTGTTCGCCCTGCCCTGGCGCGGCAAAACCCTGCTGGGCACTACCGAGGCAGTGTTCAGGGGAGATCCCGATCTGGTTAGCGTTACTGCTGATGAAGAGGCTTACTTGCTAAGCACCCTCAAGCACTATTTCCCGGACTACAGTCCTCAAGTGAGCGAGCGTATGGCGGGTTTGCGGGTGCTGCCGGCGGCTAATGAAGCGCTATTCAAGCGCAGCCGTGAGGTACAGTTTGTGGAAGAGTTCAGTGCCAATAGTGGCTACATGGCCGTATACGGAGGCAAGCTAACCGGTTACCGGCTCACTGCCAGCAAAGTTGTCAATAAACTTGAGAAGATCCTCGGCAAGCGCAAACACAAAGCCAATACTGCGCGTTTGCGCCTGCCTGATATCAGTGACTAACAACCGCGAAGGGATTTGCCGCTATAGGGTGACGACCTTCTGTGCCTCACAGCGCGCACAGCGATACACCGTAACCAGCTTGCCGGCCTTTACATCAAACTGCTTGTCCTTCCAGATCACCCATTTGTGAAAACCGTGCTGGCACATGCCGCGTGCTTTTGGTGTCTTCTTTTTAAACGCGATGATGTCGCCCACAAACCCATGCCTCCCACTCAGCCGTTGTGACACGGGATTATACAGCCAGCCTGGCGGCTAGCCCGGCGGATCCAGATTGCCAAAAATAGAAGGGTTGATGCGAAACCAGCCAGCAATGCTGTAACGGGTTTTGATGGTTTTCAGCACTTCATGGGGGATATCCTCACTGAGGAAAACCACCAGGGTGCCGGCTTTGGGCTGCACCTCAATGACCCCGCCCATGGCTTGATGTGTTTGCTCGGGATAGATAGCCAGATTGCCTCCATCATCATCGCCCCAGTCGGGATTGAGATAGAACACCGTGGACACAATCCGATTGTTGGTCCCCTTAAAGGCATCCAGATGGCGCTTGTAGAAGGCGCCGGGAGGATAGCAGGCGTAATGGGCTTCAAACTCAAACAAGCCAAGAAACAGGCTGCGATTGAGACACAAGCGCAGCTCTTCCATAACGCAGAGCCAGCTGCGGTCGATGGCGTGGTTGTCATTGAGCCAGTGGATCAGGCTGATACGCACACTGTCATTGTGTTGAAGATTGTCCCCGCGCCCAACACCTGCCAGCTGGTAATGGTCAATGGCTCTGGCCCGCAACAGCAGGGGTTGCCACTGTTCCTGAACAAGGAAGTCCGGCACCACTGCCCAGCCGCGCTGATGGAGTCCCTGGCAGATGGTATCGAAATGATGCTGGCGATCTGGCGTCACCAGCGGTAAATGGTTCACCTGTGTTGTACCTGAGACAAGGCGGCCAAATATATAGGATTCAGGCTATGCACACTATGCTTTACATCGCGGGCGACATTCAGCGCATAAAAAAAACGCCCCAACCGGGGCGTTTTTTATCGTGGGAAGTAGCCGCTGTCAGTGATCCTGGGCAGCCAGCGGGCGTACAGTTATCTCATTGACCGCCACATTGGCCGGTTGCAGCAGTGCGTAGGCTACCGCCTCGGCAATGGCGTGAGCTGGCATGGCCATCTGGTCAAACAGCTGCTCAACAAAGGGCTTCATGCCTACATCGTTGACGCTTTGCGACAGTTCCGACTCGGTAAATCCGGGGCAGATGGTGCACACCCTTACTTTGCCGCTGACTTCCTTGCGCAGCCCTTCGGAAATAATCCGCACGGCAGTTTTGGTGGCGGAATACACCGTGCCACCGGGGCCGACACTGTGGGCCGCCGTGGAGGCAATATTGATAATGCTGCCGCTACCCTGCTCCAGCATGGTGCCAAGTACGGCATGCACGCCGTATAACACGCCCTTGATATTGATATCGATCATCCTGTCCCAGTCGTCCACCATCCCGCTGGCGATCAATGACACCGGCATGATCCCGGCGTTATTGACCAGGGCATCGATGCGACCGAATTTTTCCAGGGCGTGGCTGGCAAGAGCCTTCAGATCATCACGTTTGGTGACATCGGTTTCCTTCCAGGTGGCATTGGCGCCAATGTCGCCCGCCAGTTTGGCGAGGCGATCACCGCGACGGGCGGCGAGTACAACGTTGGCGCCGAGGGATGCCAGATGGCGCGCAGTGGCTTCACCGATACCACTGCTGGCACCGGTAATAATGATGACCTGATTGTTCAGATTTGACATGTATCTCTCCTGTTATTAGTCCTTGTTTAAAGCCTTTTCAACGCCTAGCGCAAATCCTGTTGCAACACTTCAGCCGGCAATGGCTTCCAGTGTGGCGGGATCACCGATTTCATCAGTTACCCATTTCACCATGCGCCGCACCGGCTCAATGGCGTCCTGTTTTTCCATATTGTGCTGCATGGTGGCCGCGCCACCGAGGGATACCAGCCGCTGCGCGCCCTGGAATGCGAGCTGGTCGCGCAGTTCTTCCTTGAGTTGTTCAGGGAAAATACCGATGGTCTGGGTATAGGCATTGACGGAGCGCACCGCCGTCTGCAAATCATCAATGGGCACGATATTGCCCACCCGGCAAGCCAGCATACGGGAAAAATCCACCGGAATATCCTCTTGGGACACAATCACCGCACCCTCATTGCTGCGGCCACCGAAAATCCTGTATTCCTCGTCCATTAGGCGAATGCCATCAATCTCGGTTTTGAGGCTCATATCAAAACTTTTGTGGGGCGTGCTGATATGGGCAGGAATGTGCTGCAGCGCCTCGAAGGTCAGTTCACCCAGCCGGTTGGCGCGCTCAAGGCCTTCCTCATCGGTGCCGGACTGTACATAGATTACCCTGGCGCTGACACAGCCTTCCTGGTTGGCGGCGCCAATATCCAGGGACAGGCGTTTGGCGACATGCTTGAGGGTCGCCTCATCGGCAAAAGCTTCCTTGCCGATAATGGTGCTGGACAGCTTGGGATCCTGGGTGATCAGGTCAATCCCCGGTTGCAGGTACTTGGTGACATGCTTGATGGAGTCAAAACCGCCCCAGGCGATAATTTTTTCAATCTTGCGCGGGTCGTAAATCTGGCTCTCAATGGCATCATCGCCGCCTTTCCAGTAAGCCACAGAAATGTGTTTTGTCAGAGGGTGATCCGGCGCCATATCGATCATGGTGCGCGCCAGCGCCGCAGCAGTCAGCGGATCGTTGGAGGGCGTCTTGATAATGCCGTCCGAGCGGGTATAGGCATTGCGAATCACTGTGAGGATGCTGACGATGGGCGCATTACCGGCAATCACATGCACAGCCCGCGAACCAAAGGCGCGGGTTTTGGCGGTCAGGCCAGGCATGCCGCCAGACTGTTCCACCCAGCCCTCCAGGTAATTGGCGCCGCAGGAGCGCTCCACCATCATCGCCATTTCCTGGCGATTGAAGAAGAACCCCATGTTTTCGTACTGGTGACGCAGAATGCTTTCCGACAGGCCGGAGGTAAAGCAGGACAGCTCAAAAGACTCGTTCAGGTAAGGGTTGGTGTCAAAGCGCAGCTGGTTGCCCAGCTCTGCGAGAAAATCGAGAATTTCATTGAGGCTGATGCTGTAAAGATCGGCCATTTTTGACGGTGTCGACAGGGTCAGTTCGCTGAGATATTTGCGCACATCCGGGCCGGTGAAGGCGACGCCGCCGCGGCGCCCGCCAAATTCCAGGTCGGGATCGGTGATGACCTTGCCGCGAATGATAAGGGGAACCTGATATTTTTTTTCCATGATCTTTTTCTCTTTAAAATAGATAGTTGCGGCTCTTTATTGAGAAAGCTTTTATTGTGAGAGCTTTTATTGTGAAAGCTCGGTCAGAAACGCCAGCGCCTGGTCGTGGGCTTCCGGCGCGCCAGCGCACACAATCTTGTCATCGCCCCCTTCCTTGTCGCTGTAGCGGCGAATGCCATCGTGTACATAGGTGCCGGTACGGCCACAGGCGCAAGGCTTGTCGAAGCCGCCCCAGGTCACCTCATCGCCGGTAATCAGGCACGACCAGTAGGTTTGGGTCATCAGGTCCAGCAGCGCCATCCGCCCGGTCGTACCATCCTTGCGGGGCAGCGCTTCACCGGTTGCCGGATCGAGCAAAAACGGCACAATCACCGGGGGGATATGGTAGTGACCCTCTTCGCACTTGATGCTGTAACCCATTTGCTCACTGATGGCGTACATCTCATAGGTCGTGTCGAAACCGAGAAAGCCCTTGATGACTTCACGATAGTTGTCGGGCAGTGCCTTGCCCTTCATGCCGCCACCGCTGAACAACACGCTGCCCTTGCCGAAAATCCCGGAATGGCCATCGGCAAGCCCTGCCTCAGCCCAGTCGTAAAGCATGGTCCAAACTCCGGCGATATAAACATCCTTGCCACCGAACTTGGTACGGGCAGTATCGAAAAAGGTCTGCAAGTCCTGCGCGCGGGTTTTTTCCAGCTCCAGCAGTCCTTCGCGACGCTTGAGCAGGGCCGGGGAAATCTCCAGCATGCCCTGCTCACCGCGCGCCTCCGCTGAACGCAAGCGTCCGGCCAGGGACACTACATCGGCGGAGAAGCGCGCATTGGGGTACATAAACAGCGCGTTGTCCTCGCTGCCCGCAAACAGCTCGATCATGTAGTCGTTGGCGCGCTGGGTGGCGCTGCCACCGTACCGGTAACCCGGCAGAATCAGCGGGCGGTGATTGTTGAACAGGTCAGGTCCGCTGTTTTCACCCCACCAGTGGCGCAACATGCAGCCGGAGTGAACCACCGTCTGGCGCCATTGCTCCTTGGTGCGGGGGATAAACGACAACTTGCCGGTGGTACCAGAGGTGTGGGAAACGAGCAGAGGAGTTTCCTTGTCCAGCAGGTCGAGCCAGTCATCAATCAGTTCGATGCCGCTGGCATCGACGTTGGAGAGATCGACAGTGGTGAGGCCATTCAGCCAGCGGGTGAGTTTTTCAAAGCGGCTCTTTTCCAGATACGACAGCGGGTAGGATTTGTAGACGGTGTGGGGAAACAAAATCGGGATTACATCGTTGATGGTGTCGATGCTATCCACGCCCTGCTCTTTTGCCAGTTTGTCGAGCATGGGGATTTGCGGGCGCATTTCGGCAAAACGCTTGCGCACGCCGCTGAGCTGCACCTCATCGATCTGCTCGCGGCTGAGCTTGAAACCGTCGCTGTACACGGCGTTGTGGAAACTGGTGGGATCATCGAGCAGGGACTGAAAAAAAGCCGACATTGTTGTAACACTCCTTAAAACAGTATTTTTATACGAATCTGGATTCAATTCAGTGCAGCCGCCGAACGCGGATCGCGCTGACCACCACGCACCAGCCGTCCCGGCAGCGCCTCAGTGGCTTCACCGTTGCGGTAGATCACTTCACCGGCAACGATGGTGGCTACCAGCCCGTCGGCATCCTGCAAAAAGCGTTTACCGCCAGCGGGCAGATCGTGAACGATGCGCGGCGAGTGAATCGCCAGGCGGTCAAAATCAATGATATTGATATCCGCCTTCATGCCCGGCGCCAACAAACCCCGATCAAACATCGAATACAGCTCAGCGGACTTGCGGGTGAGCATATGGATGCCCGCCTCCAGGCTGAATGCATTGCGCTCCCGCACCCACTTGGTGAGCAGATAGAGGCTGGCGCTGGCGTCGCAGATTGAACCCACATGGGCGCCGCCATCACCGAGGGCTGGCACAGTAAAGGGATGCTGGAGAATGGTGGGAATCACCTCACTGAAATTGATGGCGGGAATATAAATCAGGGCGTGACCGCCATCAGTCAGCAGCCAGTCATAGAGCCATTCAGGCGCGCTAACCCCGGCAATCGCAGCCCGTGCGGCGACGGATTTATCTTTTTCAGGCATATATTCAATCGGTGGTTCCAGCGGGTACATGTCTTCAAAGCGCTGGCCCATGCCTTCGAGGAAAACATGGGGATTGACATCCTGCTCGGCGAGGATGCGCGCTTTTACTTCCGGGCGGGCCAGTTGTACAACACGCTCTTCGAGGGACAGTTTTTCCAATTCGTGAAATGTTGGCCTGGCGGAAAAAGGCGTCAGCGATGCATTCAGTCCCATCAAAACACCGAGAGGCCGGGACAGCACCTGGGCGCGAATATCGAGGCCCTCAGCCTGGGCTTTTTCAATCCGCCCCAACTGCTCCTGCCACATGGTGGGCTGCTTGTCGCTTTGCAGCATGGTGAAGGTGCCCTTGGCACCGGTGTTGCTGCACACCTGGCGGACGATATCGAATTCATGGTCGGCATCAGAGAAGTCCGACACCATCTGGAATACCTGCCCGGCGTTTTTATCCAGGGTCGAGCCGAGCTGTTCCAGTTCCTGGGCGGCGGCCTGGTAGGTGGGAATCTGGCTGCCCGCCAGGGTGCGGTGGATCACGGTGCGGGAGGTGGAAAACCCCACCGCGCCTGCCGCCAAACCGTCAGACAGCAAAGCTTTCATTTTGCCAATATCATCGGCAGTCGCGGCTTCGCGCTTGATGGCGCGCTCACCCATCACGTAGACCCGCAGCGGTGAGTGGGGAAACAGGCAGGCGATATCAATATCGCGATGTCTTGCTTCAAGGGCGTCGAGGTAATCCTCAAAACTCTCCCAGTTCCAGGGCAGCCCCTCCGCCAGAGCTGTGCCGGGAATATCTTCAACCCCTTCCATCAACTCAATGAGCACGTTGTGGTCTTGCGGCCGACAGGGGGCAAAGCCGACACCGCAATTGCCCAGCACCACCGTAGTGGCGCCAAGCCGCGACGATGGCGCGAGGCGCGAATCCCAGCTGGCCTGGCCGTCGTAGTGAGTGTGCACGTCGACAAATCCGGGGGTGACCAGCTGACCGCTGGCGTCGATTTCTTCACGCCCGGTAGCGGCGATAGACGGTGCGACAAGGGCGATACGGCCATCGGCGACGGCAATGTCAGCAATCATGGACGCTGCGCCGGAACCATCGACAACGGTGCCGTTGCGAATAATCAGATCATAGTCAGACATATTACTTACCTGTCACTGTAGTACTGGGGATGACGGGCGCCACAGGCATGGCGTGTGCCGACACGGGGCCCTTGGCGCGCTCTTTCGAAACAAAGGATGAAATCAGGATCATCAGCAGGCAGCCACCAATCACATAACCGATAACCCTGTAGACCGCGGTCTGGTCGGGATAGCTCGCACCGGCCAGGTCAATTGTGGAGGTATCCAGGGTGTAGGCGACGATTTGCGCGCCGATACCCATGGCGGTGGAACGGATCACCAGCATCATGCCGTTGGCCTCGCTGGTGCGCTCCATGGGCACTACCTGGGAAATAATGATGGGAATACTGGAGTAGAACATCGACATGCCAAAGCCGAGAAACGTCAGCATCAGAGTCAGGAAAATCAGCGAATCGTGTTTCAGACCGAGAATAATCCAGCCAAGCATCATGATGGTGGCACCCAGCACCATGGACACGCGACCGCTGTAACGGGTGATCAACCAACCCGCCGTGGGACCGCTGGCCAGAGCAATAAGTGTTTTGGGCAACAGGATAAGCCCCGCCAATGTGGCCGTAACCCCCAGCCCCACGCCGGTTGCGGTGGGCTGTTGCAGAACAATGGACCACACCTGCATCGACTGGAACGACGTCAGACCCAGCACGGCGCTGCCCAGATTCACCAGCAGCACCTGGCGGTTGGCGAGCAAGCGCACATCCAGCAGCGGCACCTTGGCGCGCAACTCCGTGCTCACCCAGACCGTCATAAAAAACAGTCCCGCCACCAGGCACAGCAGGGTATTGGTGGAAGTCCAGCCCCAGCTGGGCGCCTTGGTAATCCACAGCAGCAGTAGCACCACGGCGGGGGCAAACAGCACGCCGCCAAGGATATTGGTGCGCCGGTCAAACGGTGTGCTGGCCGATTGCGGCATCCAGAAGAAGATAGCGATAAAGGCCACAATCCCGGCCAGGGCACCGGCAAAGAACACCCCGTGCCAGCTGTAGTTATCGACGATAATACCGCCGAGGAAGGTACCCAACCCCATGGTAACGGTCAGGCTCGCGGCCAGGATACCGATAAACAGGGGGGCCGATTCGGGCTTGACGTTTTCCCGCACCAAGCCGATGCAGAGGGGGAAAATGGCCCCCGCCGTACCCTGAATCACCCGACCCAAAATCACACCTTCGAGGGTGGATGAAAAAGCTGCAATCAGCGAGCCGATAATGCTGAAAAATATCACTATCAGCAGGACTTTCTTGCGACCGAAAATATCCCCAAGTCGCCCGCAAATGGCAGCAGAAACCGCGCTGGCCAGGAAGAAACTGGTCATCACCCAGCCGACCGCTTCGGCGCTGCCGAAATCCGTGATCATAAAACGCAGGGCCGCGTAGAGCATCGACAGCTCAAAGGCCGACAGCACCTCCGCCGCCAGCAATCCCAGCATCAATTTAAGGGCGGTGGCCTTGGTAAACGTGGTTGTCATTATGGTTATACCCCGATTATCACTGACGCTACCCGGCGTTCCGGGTAGCGTTGTTTATAGTTGCATCTGGATTAGTGCCAATCAGCTGTGATCACCGGATTCCAGCACCCAGCGCATAAAACGGTTGAGGGGCATGCCGGCATCGTGGGGCGTGCCGCCAAAACCTTCACCACCATTCACGTCGCCAAGATCCACCAGACGCTGGGCACCGCAACTGGCGAGGCTGTCGCGCAGGGCAATGCGCTCTTCCTTGGGGTAGATGCCGACTGTCTGCGTGGCCACCGTAATGTACTGGATGGCATCGGACAGCTTGTCCACCCGCACCACATTCACAAGCTTGCCGGTGGGGCTGAAGGACACCGGCTCGTCAGAGCGAACCGCCATGCCGTTGCCGTCATATTTGCCAAATACCCGGAAAATCGGTTCGAGGTTTTGCAGCATATCGAGCTCTTCGCGGATATCCGCAGGTGGAATCAGATTGCTCTTGCCGGGGCCGTAACGGGTATCCACAGCCATCGCCTTGACCAGTTCCTCGCAATACTGGTCCGCCTGCTCGGTGGTGCCTTCGACATAGTGAAAGCGCGAAGCGGAGCAGGCATCCTGGTTCCAGCCGATCACATCGGCAGCGGCGCGGGCGGCCACTTCCTTCACGGTCTCGGCTGAGTTAAATGCGGCCTTGCCCACCAGGGAGACGGAGACTTTCGGGTCAAAGGACACCATCTCCAACCCAGGGCCAACGTACTTGACCACATGGCGCACAGCCGCTTCGCCGCCCCACACCACGATCTTGTCGAAATACTGGGAGCGGTAAATGCCGGACTCGATCTTTTCGTCGCCACCGCGCCAGTAGGCCGCGCTGAAGGATTGGGTGGTCGGGTGATTTGGGTCTACATCGGCCATGGTGCGCAGGATGGCGGTGGTAGTAAACATGTCGTTGGATGGCAACTTGAGCAGATGCACACCTTTGGTCAGGGCGCCGCGAATAATGGTGATGGGCGGCACAACAGGCGCGTTGCCCGCGAGGATATGCACCATGCGCGGTGGCACGGCGCGCACCCGGCTACTGGGCAGCCAGGGGTTGCGCGCCACCCAGCCATCGAGCACCTCAAGGGAGCCGAGGGTTTGTTCCACCTCTGCAACCAATCCGCCACGGCGGAACATGTACTGGATGTCGCGGTAACTGTTTTCCAGGACGCGGGGATCGAGGGGGCTGAAGTGGCCCATTTTTTCGACTGCTTCCTGCAGGTAGCTGTTCTTGTCAAAATCGAGCCGCTCGCCCACTTCCACCAGAAAGTCGATGATGTCGTTGATGGGCGTATTGAAGGCTGGCACAGGCTGATGGCGGCGCCACACCAGGTCATCCATGCTGATTTTCGGCGTGAATACCGGGGTGGACTGGGCGCGGGAGCGCTGCTCCACTTCGGCGCCGTGCTGCACTGCACCCTTGATGAAATGGGGTATTTCGAGACGGTTGGGCAGGCTGTCGGTTTTCGCTGTACTGGTCATGATCGAATCCTCCAAAAGGATTACCGGGTATTTTTACAGGTTGATGGCGCCGCGCACGTAGGAATCGATGGTACCCGCGCAGGTCAGCTTGTCTTCGCCCTCTTCCAGATCCTGATAGCGCGCGATGGAGCGCACCAGAGGGCCGGTAAAGCCGTCAGCAGAGTCAAAGTCAACGACCACCTTGTCGCCGGAAATCAGGCCGCCCCAGCGGGCATCGGTCAGCAGATCAAAGAAGGCAAAGCGGCCTTCCACCTCGCCTTTGCCATCTGCCGGATTGAGCAACTGCTCGGCGGATTTGTCGAGGATCAGCGGCACAATCCAGGGCGGCAGGGCGTAGGCATTGAGATG